>MDSV01025926.1_pt1 | contig 11423 bp, 10 predicted proteins | sample 810851 | NCBI WGS metagenome assembly MDSV01 (sample SAMN05326640, study PRJNA326480) | marine metagenome | isolation source: seawater | place: Atlantic Ocean: North East | collected 2012 | reverse complement strand
GTTTTCAGCAAATCATAGTCAGTTAGATAAAAAATATCAATCGATTTATGATGAAGCATTAGATTATTATAACAAATTGTATTATTTTGCAGAACGATGAACTTATTATTAAAGCTATGGAACCAACCTAACTGGATAAAATGGATAGTATATTTTTCTATCGCTTATATACTATTTGCAATAAAAGAGGCATTTGCTATCGTTCTATGGCTTTTATTTTGTATTCTATTATACTATATTATTTTTGCAAAGAATATGTTCCAATCAACAACCTATTATGAAAAAAAAATATAGCGTACTAATAATCTTTGCTTTTCTAATTGCTTGCAATAATGCTGGTGCAAATGCAAGACCTCATGGGTCTCAAACTGATACCCCCGAATTAACTCGCAATAATTATTTAATGGGATTTTTGAATGAATATCGAAGTTCATATGATGTAACATTCTATGATATTAATATTGATTTTGATATTGAAAATAAATCAATTGATGGATATGTAACTATTAAAGCAAAAAGCTTGGTTGATATTGATACCCTACAAGTTGATTTAGCTAAAAATTTAAGTATTACAAAAATTATTCATAAAAATAGTTCTATTAAATATAATAGAGAGCAAGATGCTGTTATGGTTATGTTTAACGAAACTATAAACAAAGATAAATTATTTGATTTTACAGTGCATTACAATGGAACGCCTCAAGGTGCTGATAATCCACCTTGGTCAGGTGGATTCACATGGTCTAAAGATAAAAATGATAGAGATTGGGTGGCGGTTTCTTGTGAAGGAGAAGGTGCAAGAATTTGGTGGCCCAATAAAGATCATATTACTGAAGAACCTGATAGTGTGAGAATGGCTTTTACTGTACCGTCTAATTTAACGAGTGTTGGTAATGGCCAATTAAGAAGTGTTATAGATAATGGGGATAACAAGACTACTTATGAGTGGTTTGTAAATAATCCAATTAACAATTACAATATATCTGTTCAAATAGGAAATTATATTACCGTTCAAGATACGTTTATAAAAGATAGTAGAGTCCATTACATGGATCATTATGTTTTGGATTACAATGAAGAAGTCGGAAAAAATTATTTCTTACAAGCAAAAGAAGTTATTCGTTTCTATGAAAAATATTTTGGAGAATATCAGTGGTGGAATGATGGGTATAAGCTCATTGAAGTACCTTACTTAGGAATGGAGCATCAATCGGCTGTTACCTATGGTAATGGATTTAGTATCTACAATGGATTGAGAAGTGATAGTTGGCCAATGTATGGCGTAATGGATCCATTGATTATACATGAAACTGGACATGAATGGTTTGGAAACAGTGTTACTGCAATAGATCCAACACACATTTGGATACATGAAGGACTACAAGTTTATTCTGAGGCACTATATTTTGAAGATAAATTTAACAGTTATCCAGTGAGTGTTGATTATATGAAAAGTATCAGGCCAAGAATTCAAAATAAAATCCCTATTGTAGGTCCAGAAGATGAAAATTATTGGGCTTTAAATGGCGATACTTATATGAAGGGTGCTTGGATAATGCATACGTTGAGAAGCGTTATAAATGATGACCCCACTTGGTTTGCTATACTAAAAGAATTCATGGTTGAAAATGCAAAAAGCCATGTTAATACAGAAGATTTCTTTGATAAAGTGAAAGAAAAAACCGGCAGTGACTATTCATACTTTTCAGAACAGTATTTTTATACTCCCAATCAACCTGAATTGGAATATTATCAAACAGATTCTAGCTTTAATTATAGGTGGAAGAATGTTAATGATAATTTTATTATGCCATTGGATCTACTAGTTAATGGTGTCGAAAAAAGAGTTTTACCTAATCAAGAATTTCAATCTTTTGATATCAAAAAACATGCAACCATTGAAGTGATGGATTGGAAGTTCTATGTTAAGCCAATTCAAAAAAAATAGTATTTCAAAATACAAAATTCTTTTATTAATAACGTTCATTACAACGCTTTATTCTCAGGAAATTAATAATAAGTACAGCCTTGTATTAAGTCCAGAGATATCTAATCAATGGTGGTCTAAATATAATAATTATGGACAAAACCCATCAGAAATATACTTTAACTATAATACTAACTATAAACGCGAGAACATAAATGTTGCTCTGAAAGTGTTTGCCTCAAAAGATAAAATTTATATTGGTGAGTCGTTTGTTCAATCTAAAGTATTTAATAATACATATCTAAAAGCTGGAAAATATTATAAAGATTTTAGCAGCTATCTGAATGACTCTCTTAGTTCTGGTTCGCTTTTAATCAGTAATAACGCTGAGCCAATCCCTAAAGTGGGAATACTAAGTTCTTATAAGTTTAAGAAAAGCCAAAAATTTGATTTTAATTTTGGTATTGCTCATGCAGTACTTGCCAAGAGTAAAATTTATAAAACTGCACCAATGCTTCATGAAAAATTTATTTATTTGAATTATTTTAAAGATCAAAATGAATTTAGTATTGGTTTTATTCATGAAGCAATATGGGGAGGAAGTACAGAAGAATATGGAGATTTCCCACATTCTTATAAGGATTTTTTGAAAGTATTTATTAGTGCGGATGGACCGCTTTTAGATGGAGAGCCACATGCCAATGCCTTAGGTAACCATCTAGGTATTTGGGACTTTTATTACAAAAGGATAGTTAATGATAAAGAATTAAAATTATATTATCAGCATTTTTTTGAGGATACAAGTGGATTAAGATTTGATAATAAATCAGATGGACTATGGGGTATAGAACTATCTAATTTTTTCAAGCAAACTGATATTCTGTTTGAATATTTGAATACTATGAATCAAGATAGTAATCCTCCATATGTGAATGAAAATTACTATAATCACTATCAATATCAAGAAGGTTGGAGCTATAAAGGATACGGCATTGGGAATCCTTTTATCAATTATCTAGATAATAATCCATCAAAAGTCTTTCATGTGGGTATTAGTACTAATGAATTGAATCAATATAGCTATAAGCTATTACTATCTAGAAAGATTAATACATCTGATTATATTAAGTATCAAATTTCTTTGAATAAAATGATTAATGATTTTATAGTAGGGGTTACTATTAATGGGAAAGAAGATAAAAGTAATAATATAGCGATAAAGTTATGTTATAATTTATAATGAATTTTCAATAATATCACAAAGTATATGTCCAATTACGATATGCATTTCTTGTATACGTTGTGTGCTATTAGTCTGAATATTAATATTAACATCAGAATTTTTATTTAACTGGCCACCATCGTTTCCTGTCAAAGAGATTACTTTTAGTTTATTTGATTGAGCAAATTGAGCAGCTTTTACAACATTAGAAGAATTTCCACTTGTCGATAGTCCAATTAAAATATCTCCAGATTGACTCAATGCTTCTAATTGTCGGATAAATATATTATCAAATGCATCATCATTGGACCAAGCTGTAATAAATGCCGTATCAACATTTAGACATATAGATTTAAAGGGTTTAATTTTCTTTTGATACATTCCCCCTATCAGCTCTGCAGATAGATGATTGGCTTGAGAAGCACTTCCTCCATTACCACACCAAAATATTGTTTTACTTTTATTGATGGCATCTAGAATAATATTAGCTGAACTAATAATATTAGATTCGTTAATAAGTTGTAAAACCTCAGAGTGATTTTTTAGAGAATTATTTATTAAGTCTTTCATATATCTAGTTCAATATAATTATTAATCTCATCAATAGTAATAGTTGCAGTACCAGATTTGCTAACAGCTGTTGCAGCTGCATTATTTGCAAAGTGCGCAGAAAATTCTATATCTTGAGTTTTAGCATATGCTATAGATAAAGCAGCAATTACGGTATCTCCAGCTCCTGTGACATCTGGATTTTCAACAATATGAGCCTCGATATGTTTTACAAAATTATTTTTTCCTACAATAGTCATACCTTCAGAACCTCTTTTTGCTAATATATAATTAAAATTATGTTTTTTAATGAGCTCACAACAAGCATCTATAATAGACTGAGTGTCTCCAATTTTAATTTTAGTTACTTTCTGTAACTCATTAAGATTTGGAGTAATAATATGCGCATTTTGATAAAATGAAAAATCGTCTTTTTTAGGATCTACTATTAGGATATTTGTATCAATATTTACATTTTTTATTACACCTTTATTATAATCTGAAACTATACAAGCATCATAATAATCTAAATTATGATCTAATATTTTAAGGCTTGAGTCTAATATTTTTTCTGTATCAAGACGAGCCACTTGTTTTCCATCTGAATAAATTCTTTGTTTTAATGTAGTAGGATGATTTTTAATGATATCTATACTCTCTACATTTATATCTTTATTTTTTAAAGTTGAAATCAATTTTTCTCCCCAGATATCATCTCCAACAGTTCCTAAGCATACTACATTAGCTCCCATTGCACGTAAATTCATAGCTACATTTCCTGCACCTCCAGGTATGGAGTATTCTTTTTTAGGAATTACTACAGGTACCGGTGCTTCAGGAGACATTCTATTTGATGTACCTATTATGTAATGGTCTATCATAAAATCTCCTACTAATAAAATATTTATATCTGAGAAATCTATATTCATTTTATTTTACCTTGATTCATTACTACTTTTTGCTTTGCTTTTAATTCTTCTTCATTAATTAAATACTCTTTATTTATAACGTTTAAGTTACTATCTAATGTGTATACTAAAGGTACTCCGGTAGGAATATTTACTGAAACAATTTCTTCATTAGACAATTGATCTAAAACTTTTACAATAGCTCTTAAGGAATTACTATGGGCAACAATTAAATGATCACCGGAACTTTCTCTTAAATGAATCATGTACTCTTTCCAGAATGGCTCCAATCTATCAATAACATTTTTTAAGCTTTCACCTATTGGTAGGTTAGTATCAATCTTGTTGAATTTATGATTAAATTTTGGATGACGTTCATCGTCAATATCTAGTAGTGGAGGAGGTATATCATAGCTTCTTCGCCATATATGTACTTGATCTTGCCCATACTTTGCAGCTGTTTCAGATTTATTTAATCCTTGAAGCGCACCATAATGTCTTTCATTTAATCGCCAATTATACTCGATATTTTTTTTAGGAAAATTTATAATTCTGGTAACAATCTTTGTAGTTTCAATAGCCCTTTTTAGTAAAGAAGTATAAACACTCTTTATTTTTAGGTTCATTTTAAGAAGCTGATGTCCTGAGAAGGTTGCTTCCTTAATTCCTGTATTAGTCAGTGATACATCTTTCCACCCTGTAAATCTATTTTCTAGATTCCATTGACTTTCACCGTGTCTGAGAAGAATTAATTTCATTAATTTATTAACAAATTAGAATTATTAACTCGTAATATCATGTATGATTTTTTCAAAATCATTAAGAATTTTACTTCTATTAAAGTTATTATCATAATATGATTTACAATTATAAACCATTTTTTCAGATTCTATATTTGATAGCTTGCTTAATTTTAGCATGTTTTCACCTAATAAGACATGATTCCCTGAATCAGCAGTAAACCCGCTATTAGACTCATTAATAATTCGCGAAACTTCACCGTCAGCACTAGTTAAAATGGGCTTACCAAACGCCATATAGGACTGCGTCTTTGCAGGAATTGTTTTAGAAAACACTATACTTTTCTTGAGGCTAATTAGTAGGGCATCTGACTTATCAAAAAAATATGGCATATACTCTAATGGGAAAGAGCCTAAGAACGATATACTAGATTCTAATTCTAATTTTTTGACTTTTTCAATAGATTCTTTTTTGGCTCTTCCATCACCGAGCACTATCAAATGGATTGGATGATCTTTAATTTCATTCATTGCATTTATAATGCATTCAAAGTCTTGAGCCACTCCAATATTTCCAGCAAATAATATTTTAAAACCCATTATTTTTTCAAATTCTTCATTTTTATAATTTATAGACTGATTTTTAGTAAATGTAGATTCACCCCATTGAGGCATATATGTTATATTTTTTTTAATTGAACTTTTCTCTATTATTGAATCAGTAAAAGCTTTGGATGAAACTAATATTTGATCACAATTTTTATAAATATATTTTACTATTGGTAAGATAAGGTTAGGAATAAAGTTAGATTTAAGATTACCAGCATCTTTTACGCTTTCAGGCCATAAATCTGTGACCCACATAATTAAAGGAATTCTTTTAATTTTTTTTACAATAATACCAGGGATTGCTATTGTTATTGGAGAAACTTGATTAATAAAAACTAAATCAAATTTCTGGAATGATAATAGAATTGCTGGTAAAAAACTGAATATTATGAATGATAAATAATTAAAAAATAAATTAAATTTTGATCCGCTCTTCCTTGGAGAAACTAATATTCTAAATATTTTTAAGTTTTCAAAATTTTCATATCTTTTTTTAATAATACCATAACCTTCATAGTATTCACCTTTAGGGTAATTGGGTATAGGGCACATTACAGTAATTTTATAGTTCTTTTTTAATAAATATTCAACTAAATCATTAACCCTATTGACTTCAGGATGATAGAGGGGGGATATAATTAAAATATTTTTGCTAAATTTTTTCACAAAGTTATTTTTTTAAAAAAAAGGGGCTTCTGGAAAAATACGACGAACATCACCAATAACATATTGGACAAGACTTAAAATGCTTGGCGTAAGTGTTGTAATTTTTTTATTCATTGTAATTGTAAGTTAATTTTGTATATTTTTTTCAGAAACTCAATGTATAAAAAGAATAATAAAAGATTTAACATTGTTTTAACTGGTTCCAGTGGTTTTATTGCTGGAAATTTTATAAAAAATTACTCGCCAATACTTAATATAAAAAATTTCTCTTTCATTAAAGATAATATTAATTCTTTAAATCTAGAAAATATTGATTCGATAGTTCATTGTGCTGCTCTTGTCCATCAAATGAAAAAAGAGCCAAAATATGAAGAATATTATTCTGCAAATGTTGAACAAACAATTGAATTGGCTATTAAAGCAAAGCAAAGTAATGTAAAGCAGTTTATTTTCTTAAGTTCTTCAAAAGTTTACGGAGAAGAGTCAGACTATATTTTTAATGAAAAAAGCAAAACCAACCCAATTGATAATTATGGTAGAAGTAAGTTAGAAGCCGAAAAAAGATTATTAGAGATTGAAGATAAAAATTTCCACGTTGCAATAGTTAGGGCTCCTCTTGTTTACGGCCCAGGAGTAAAGGCAAACTTCCTACAGCTAATTAATTTAGTTAAAAAATTTAGTTTATTTCCCCTTGGAGAAATTAACAATAAAAGAAGCATGGTTTACGTTGAAAATTTAACTCATATTATTCATAGAATCATTGATTTGAATCAACATGGCACCTTTCTTGCCGCAGATGATAGGCCAATTTCCACAACTGAGCTAATCCAAAAAATTGCACTTGCGATGAATAAAAAAGTTGTGTTATTTCATACTCCCTTATTAAAAGAGATTATTAGAGTTATTAGACCAAAATATTATAAAAGATTATATATGAGTTTTCAACTTGATAATAAACTAACAAGACAAACTTTATTAATTAAAAAAAACAAATTTTCTCTTGAAGAATCATTTCAAAAAACAATTTTAAGTGATGATAAATAAATTTTTAGCACTAGTTATTTTTTTAATTCTTTCCCCGCTATTCTTGATAGGGTCATTGATAATTTTGATTAATGACGGGTTTCCAATTTTCTTTTTACAAAAAAGAGTTGGAAAAAATAATAAATATTTCACCATCTTTAAGTTTAGAACTATGAAGAAGAATACAAAGGATGTGGCAACGCATTTAGCTGAAAACTTCGAAAGTAATATTTTATACTCAGGGCATTTTCTAAGAAAATATAGCATTGATGAAATTCCACAACTAATTAATATTATGAAGGGAGATATGAATTTTATTGGTCCCAGACCAGCATTATTTAATCAGTATGATCTTATTGAGTTGAGAGAAAAGCATAATATCCATAGTGTTAAGCCAGGTATTACTGGTTGGGCGCAAGTAAATGGCCGAGATTCACTATCGATTATTAAAAAAATAGAGCATGATGCTTATTACATTCAAAATAAGGGAATTCTTTTAAATTTTAAAATTGTATATAGAACTATTATTAAGGTAATTTTAGCAAAAGATATTAAAGAATAAAAAGATGAAAAATAGTCACATAAAGAACTTGATTAAAAGTCAAAATAAGCTAATAAAACGAATTATATTGGTATTTAATGATATCACACTAATATTTTTGGCACTAATAATTAGCTCTTTTATAGTTACTGAAAATTATAGTATTTCAAGTGTTATGTCTTTTTGGATAACGTTGCTTACAGGATCTATTTTTTATTACAAAGGCATGCACAATAATGTCGTTAAAAATATTGGATTACAATATGTATATACCAGTATGCGAGTAATAATAAGTATATTTTTTGTTTACTCACTTGTAATAAGATTTATTTTGGAAGATATTATTTTATCTAAAATAGTCATTACTAGTGGATTTATATTATTCTTTCTGATTATCCTTTCAAGAATAGCAGCAAAATTTCTTCTATATGAAAATAATAATTTCAAAGAAAAAATAATTTTATATACTGACTATGATGATATTAGTACTGCTGTTAATTTAGCTGCTAATTCAAATAATTTTGAACTGGTCGGCATAATTAATTTAAAAAAGAAAAATAAAGGTCGTTTAGTTGATAATATAGAAATCTTTGGTATTGATGATTTTACAAAATTAGCAAAAAAATACAATGTGAGTAAATTATTTATCGTTAGTAATAATAATATAAAAGATCTTGATAAAGATCTATTCAATCAGATTACTTCTTTTCCTATTCAAGTATTTAAAATACCAGATTTGAATGATATCATATCTAAAAAAGATTCTTTTTCTGATTTGAGGCATCTATCTCTTGAAGATTTTATAGCAAGAGAAGTGGATGATAAAATAGTGCTTAAACCTGGAAACGACGAAATAATTAATGATAAGATTGTGTTGGTGACTGGTGCGGGCGGATCCATTGGAAGTGTATTAACAAAGCAAGTGATTGCTAATAATCCAAAATTACTAATTTTAATAGATAATTCAGAATTTGCATTATTTAAGATAGAATCAGAAATAGCAAAAATTAAGTGTGATATTGAAGTTGTTCCAAGGCTAATAAATATAGCAGATGAGAATTCATTAAGTTCAGTTTTTCAAGAATTTAATATTGATACCGTATATCATGCCGCCGCATATAAGCATGTAAATATATTAGAAAATGAAATTAGAGCTGCAATAATAAATAATATTATTGGTACTCATAATCTACTTACCAAATGCCATTCTAATGGTGTTAAGAAATTTGTTATGATTAGTACAGATAAAGCAGCGACACCTACTACTGTTATGGGAAAAACTAAAAAATTCTGCGAATTAATTGTCAAATATTTTGATAATAAAAATGAAGACTCAGCATGTTTATCTGTTAGGTTTGGTAATGTTTTTAATTCGTCTGGTTCTGTAATTCAAATTTTTAAAGATCAAATTGAAAAAGGTGAAGATTTAACATTGACCGATCCTGCAGTGGACAGGTTTTTTATGTCAATTCAAGAAGCTGTTAAGTTAGTAATTCGAGCATCTCATATAGGTAAAGGGGGTGAAGTGTTTGTTTTAGATATGGGTACTCCAATTAAAATTATAGATATTGCTAAGAGAATGATCCATTTAAGCGGTAATACGATTAAAAATGATTCTAATCCAAATGGTGATATAGGTATTATTATTACAGGATTAAAAAAAGGTGAAAAAATGCACGAAATATTGAGCGAAAATCCAATCAAGAACACCAAAAATCCTCAAATTATGATATCAACTGATGATAGAAAAATTAGTGATATTGAAAAATCTATTGAATCAATTAGAGATGCCATTAATAAAAATGATTTTCAGGCAATGAAAGAAATTCTAGATATTACAGTGTATTAATCTAAACAAAGCTAATATCTATATTCATCTTTTTTAAAAGGCCCATCCTTAGAAACTCCAATATATTTAGCTTGCTCATCTGAAAGAATAGTTAATTCAACATCAAGATGCTCTAAGTGAAGCCTAGCAACTTCTTCATCTAATTCTTTTGGAAGATTATATAAGTCTGTAACTGGCTTGTTCTGAGCTAAAAATATCTGAGCTAATACTTGATTTGCAAATGAGGTCGACATAACAAAACTAGCATGTCCTGTTGCACAGCCTAGGTTAACTAATCTTCCTTCAGCTAGTAAATATATCTGTTTTTTATTCGGGAAAGTATAACAGTCATATTGTGGTTTGATTTGTTCTCTCACCGCATCAGAATTATTTAGCGCTTCGACTTCAATCTCATTATCAAAATGGCCGATATTACAAACAATTGCCTGATCTCTCATTTCTCTCATATGTTTTAGAGTAATTATGTCTTTATTGCCAGTTGTAGTTACAAAAAGATGTCCTGTATCTAAAACACTTTCTAATTTTTTTACTTGGAACCCTTCCATAGCTGCTTGTAGAGCACATATCGGATCAATTTCAGTTACAATGACATTACAGCCATATGATTTCATAGATTGAGCACAACCTTTTCCAACATCTCCGTATCCACAGACTACAACAGTTTTACCTGCCATCATTACCTCTGTAGCGCGCTTAATACCATCTACTAATGATTCACGGCACCCATAAAGATTATCAAATTTTGATTTGGTTGCAGAATCATTAACATTAAAAGCGGCAAATAAAAGTCTATTATCTTGCTGCATCTCAACCAAACGAGCAACACCGGTAGTAGTTTCCTCTGAAACTCCAATAATATCAGGTACAATACTATGCCAATGATTTGAATTAAGTTGATGTACTTTTCTAATGAGATTTTCAATTACAATTTCTTCTGGATTTGTTGTTGTAATATCAGGGTAGTTTTGATGTTCATTGAAATAATTTTCTAATTCATATCCTTTATGGATAAGGAGCGTAGCATCGCCACCATCATCAACAAGTAAATTTGGACCTAAATTGTTTTCAAAAGTCAAAGCTTGTAAGGTGCAGTCCCAATATTCTTCTAACGTTTCTCCTTTCCAGGCATACACAGGAGTTCCAGTTGCTGCTATCGCCGCCGCCGCTTCATCTTGAGTCGAGAATATATTACAGCTCGCCCATCTAACATCGGCCCCTAAATCTTTTAATGTTTCAATAAGAATAGCAGTTTCTTTAGTCATATGTAAAGAACCAGTTAATCTGAATCCTTTCAAAGGTTTTTTGTTAGCATACTGCTTTCTTAAGGACATCAGTCCTGGCATTTCTTTCTCAGATATAGAAATTTTCTTTCTACCTAAATCTGCTAAG
>MDSV01101031.1_pt1 | contig 11424 bp, 9 predicted proteins | sample 810851 | NCBI WGS metagenome assembly MDSV01 (sample SAMN05326640, study PRJNA326480) | marine metagenome | isolation source: seawater | place: Atlantic Ocean: North East | collected 2012 | reverse complement strand
GCATTTTGATAGCTGGCAAAGGTACCGAGGAAAATAAAATAATAAATTTTAAAAAAAAAAATAAGTTGAACAATCTTAAGATTATTGGTTTAAAAAAATTCAGTGAAATGAAAAAAATATATGCAGAGTCAGATTTGTTGTTTCTATCTTTAAAAAGAAATAATATTTCAAAATTAATTATTCCCTCAAAATTTCAAGCATATCTGTCAACTGGTAAACCAATCTTAACTACTTTAGAAGGAGATGTATTAAAAATAATTAAAGAGAATCAATGTGGATTTTACTGTAAGCCCAATAATATTAATTCTATGACAAAAAAAATCTTGAGTATTAAAAAATTACCAAGAAAAAATTTATATTCCATGGGACTTAGGGGAAGAGATTATTATTTGAAAAATTATTCAAATAAAATTATTCAAAAAAAATTAACTAATTATATAAATAAAATTCATGAATAAAAAAAAAATTTTAGTTTTAGGTGCAAACGGTATGTTAGGAAATGCAATCTTCTTGTCTCTTATAAATTCAAAAAAATTTATAGTAAAAGCTACAATAAGAGATTTTAAAAATTTTACTTATAAAGAAAAAAAAATTAGTAAAAAAATATTGCATAACTTTAAAATATCAAATTTTAATAATATTGAAAAATTAATTGACAAATTTAAACCTAATTATTTAATTAATTGTGTGGGTATAACAAATAAAAAAATATCAATTAATACTAAATCAGAAATTTTTAAGATAAATTCAATATTACCTCAATTTTTAAGTAATTTATCTGAATTAAAAAATTTTAAATTTATTCACATAAGCACTGATTGTGTTTTTAAAGGTAATGAAAGTATATATTTTGAAAATAGTTTTAAATCTGCGACTGATATTTATGGCTTATCGAAATCTCTAGGTGAGGAGGTTAAAAGTGATTCATTAATAATAAGAACATCTATTATAGGTCATGAATTAAAAAAAAAAGATGGTCTATTAGAATGGTTCCTATCCCAGAAAACAAAAGTTTGGGGATATGATAAAGTTATATATTCAGGATTAACAACAGTTGAATTAGCAAGAATTATTATTAAGATCATTAAAAGAAAACATATATCAGGACTCTATCAAGTCTCCTCAAATAAAATATCAAAATTTGAACTTTTAAATAAAATAAAAAAAATTTACATGTTGGAAACTAAAATATGTAAAAATGTAAAAAAAAAGAAAATGCTTGTTTTAAATTCGGAAAAATTTAAAAAAAAAACAAATATAAAAATTAAAAATTGGGATAAACAGATTAGTGAAATGAAAAAATTCTTTCTAAGATATCAACTGCCTATAAAGGAAAAAATTTTAAAATAATATGTTCTAATGATTAGTTTCTCTCCCACTTTTGCATTTGATCATGTATCATTTTTTTTAAAAAAAAATAAAAATATTGAAGAAAAATTTAATCATCTATTTTGTAAAAATAATAAAAATAAACCATTTTTTTTCTCACGGTCAAGTTGGGCAATTGCTTCAATAGCTCTTTTAAAACAAAATCCATGTGTATTTATTCCAGATTTTTATTGTGATGAAGCTATTTTCTTATTGAGGAAATTAAAAGTGAAAATAATTTTTTATAAACTAAATCTGGACAACTCAATTGATAAAAATGATTTAAAAGAAAAATCTAAAATTAATACGCCAGATATAATATTATATTGTAATTTTTTTGGAAAAAACCATTTTATATCTTACCTTTACGATTTAAAAAAAAAATATAATTCATGGATAATAGAAGACTCGACTCACAACCTCCCCTCAATAGAAAACGCAGATTACAAAGGTGATTTTGTTATTTTTAGTCCATATAAAATATTACCAATTCCAATGGGATCAATAATGTTTTGTAAATTAAATATAAAGGATTTAAATTTATCTAACACTTATAACGATTTATTTATAGACTCAATTAAAAGTTCAAAATTAAAATTACCTAACAAAAAAATTAATTTAAAATTTATATTTATATGGTGTCTTAAACAATTTTTTAAACAATTTGGTATTAATAAATTAAAAATAGAGCATTTTGACAGTGACAACTATCTAAAGTCTGAAAATGATCTGTTTAACCCACAGTTAGATAATTTTTCTAAGAAGTTGATGACAATTTTTTTGATAAATTCACAAGTAACAATAAATAAACGACTACAAATGTGTGAGTTAATTCAAAAAGTTATTAGACAAAAAAGTAATTCGTTTTCAATCTCAAAAAATATAAATATTAGTAGTCGAATATTTGAGGGTCATCCATATATGTTGGAAGTAAATAGCGAAAAAAAATATATAAAGGATTTTTATGATTATTTAACCCAGTATAAAATCCCTGTATTGACTTGGCCTGCGCTTCCATTAGAAATTAAAAAAAAAAAAGATATTTTTAATTCTGCATTTTTAAAAAGGAATTCAAAATTTTATATACCACTGCATTATCAGCCTGGTAACTTTATTAAAAACTTGCTTAAAGAAAAAAAATCAAATGACAAGATTGAATTTTTAGAAATTAAAGACCAAGAGTGGATTGAATTATATAACAAATGTTCTAAAAAAAATATTGTGAATGGCATTAATTATTTAAGATCACAAAAAAAAATTCATAATATAAAAAGCACAAAATATAAAATATTGTTGAATAATAGTATTGTAGGAATATTTGTACTCTTAAAAAAAAATTTTTTATTTCTAAAATATAATAGAATAAACAGGGGACCTTTATTTTTAAATGAAGAGTTAAATAATTATTCTAAAATAAATATCATAAAAAAAATGTGCTTCTTTGGCAATAAAAAAATATTTACATTTTTTAAATTTAGTCCTGAAATTGAAAATTGCAATCATGATTCATTAATTGATGATAAAAAAAAAACTTTTTTATTTGACGGAAGTGGATGGAGATCATCTCTATTAGATCTCAAACAAGACCAATTAGTAATAAGGCAAAATTTAAGTCAAAAATGGAGAAATTCCTTAAACATATTTGAAAAAGAGAATATTGATATTAAAGAAGAAAATTCAAAAAAAAGTATAGATATAATATTAAATTATTATAACAATTTGCAAAAACAAAAAAATTTTAAGGGCATAGATATAAAATTTTTAAATTATTTTTTAAATAATTCAAAAAGCCTGATATATATTGCTTATTTTGACAATGAATTTTTAGGATATATTTGTATTTCAACCGAAGATGATTGTGGAACATATTTACTTGGTTATGCCAACGAAAGAGGAAGAAAGTTTAATGTAATGAATGGATTGATGTGGAAAGCCATTATTGACTTAAAAAAAAAAAATTTTTCATATTTAGATCTAGGTGGATTAGATGATTTAAATACACCTGGAATATTTAAATTCAAATCTGGAATAAATGCCGAGGAATATAAACTAGCTGGCAATTTTAACAAAATTAAATTTTTTTAAATTTGTAGCAAAAATAAATAAATTGAATTTTTTTGACAAATAAAAATATATATTTTTCCATAATTATACCCTGCTTTAATGCATCAAAATATATAGATAGATGCATTAAGTCAATTTTCAAACAAACTTATAAAAATTATGAAGTAATATTGGTAGATGATTGTTCTTCTGATGAAACTTTTAAAATTTTAAATAAATATGAAAAAATAAGTCCTAAAATTAAAATATTTCAAACCCAAATTAATTCTGGTCCAGCTGCCGCAAGAAATCTAGGAATAAAAAATGCTAATGGTAAATTTATTTGTTTTTTAGATGTAGATGATTGGTGGTTTTCAAAAAAACTTGAATTTATTTATAAAAATACCTTAATATTTAAAGAAGAAATTTTTTGTCACAATGAGCTTTTATTTTCTAATTCAAAATATATTAAAAAATTAAAATATAAAATAACCAATAACAATTTTTATGAACATTTGTTACTAAAAAGTAACGAACTTTCAACATCTGCTACAGTAGTAAAATTAGACTTTATTAATAAAAAAAAAATTTTTTTTAATGAAAATAGAAAATATTTTTCAGTTGAAGATTATGATTATTGGTTAAAACTTACTTATCACGGAGCAAAAATTAAATTCATTAATAAATATCTTGGAACATATAATATACATAATTCAAATATTTCACTTGAACATAATATGCATAATTCTAATGTATTAAATGTAATTAGAGATCATTCTTTTAAAATACAAAATTTATCAAAAAATAAAGTAAAAATTTGGCATATAGCAAGTTTAAGATTCTATTTACACGATATTAAATTTAATATTAATAAATCTGGATTAAATTTTAATAATATAATTGATGTATTTAAACTATTTATGCGTTCACCATTTATTTTTTTTAATTATTTTTTTTATAAACTTTTAAATAATATTTTTTAATTTATTAGATATTGTCTTAAAAGGTTTGTTTGATCTAATTGCATTTTTTCTAACAAATTTTTCTACACTTGATTGTGTAGACTGTAAAGTCCACCAATTATCAATATTATTCCAATTCTTTTTTAAGAATTTACACAAGACATTAATATCGGTGAATATTATGTCTGATTTCATTAAATCTTTAAAATATTTTCTACTACGATTGTTTAGTTCTAATAGATAACTTTTTTCAATTATCATTAGCGAGGGAATATTGTTAGATAAGTTTTCATAAAAGCCTGATGAATTGTATGTGAAAATTGCTATTTTAGAATTATTTATACTTTGATTATAAGTATATTTACTAAAATCAAATTCAATTTTTTTGGAAATTTTATTTAAATAATCAAGTCCATCAATATTTTCGTGGTTGTGTGAAACTCTGTATGAGATAGATTTTATATTTTTTAAAGATGATATTTTCTTAAGCATTAACCTAGTTCTTTTAATATAAAATGTATATTCATCAAAATTATCCCAAATTTTATCTCTTTGATCAAATGGCCAGTGTAGGATTAATAGGCTTTCGCCAATACCGTTTTTATCTATTTTTTTTTGCATGCATGCTTCAATATATTTTTTTGATTTGGGATATTTAAACCAGCTTAGGAAATAATGCGATGTATCTTCCTCTATGCTTCTATTATGTTCATCAAAATGGGATTGATAATTATTTCCATGTTGTAAAACACAGTATTTTGTTTTTTTATAATTTTGAGCAACAAAATTTTTAAATGTTTCATTAAAAAAAAATGAGTTTGCTGTTAAAATTATTTTTGGGTTTGTTGGGTATTTTTTTTTTACATATTTAGATATATTTTTAAAATCTTCTAAATAAGCTTTAGGCATGTAATCAAAAACATTTAAAAAAAGAAAACTGTAAAGATTTTTTGTCTTTATTTTTATTTTTTTCCTTAATTTTTCTCTTAAATCTAAATTTATTTCTGAGTAATTTGAAAATCTAGAATTGTTCCAAAATCTTGGAATTATACTTAAGTTAAGATGCAATAAAATATTATCTATCTTTTTTAAATAGGGTTCTGCAATAAAAATTTTATCACGTTTATAAAAAAATAAGTTAAATAAATTAAATATATTAAATTTTTTATTTTTTTTTGTTTTAGATTTTATTACTTTTTTTCTAACCTCTATATTAGTACCTCTAAAATCAATTATTTTTTTGTAAATTACATCATTAAAATTATCATCTTTAATTTTTTCAACAAAATTTATAATTTCATTACTTTCTCCATTTGTAAGGTCTTCAGTATAATAAAAATAATTAATTTTTTTCTTTTTTAAAATTTTAGATAAATGAATATATCTATTAGAAAAAACTCTTATATATAGTCTAAGCCAATGACCCAAAATAATTTTCCATTGCTTTTTATTATATTTTATATTGTGAAAATTATTTAAGACTTTATAAATTTTTTCAAATAATTTATCCTCAATATCCATTGAGTTTTGAAGAATTTTTTTTTTTTTATTAAGTGAAAAATTATTTTTGATATTATTAAATATTTTTTTTTCTGGAAAATAAGATCCAAAACACCATTTACCAATTATAATTTTTTTTAGTTTAGTTTTTTTATTATTTGTTAAACTCGTTACGAGTAAATTTTTCATTTTTTTAAAACAAGTAACTTATGGTTTAACCAAAAACCTGAGTAATTATTTTTATGTCTACATTCAATAAAAAAAATATCACTAAATTCTGATTTAAATTTGTTTAATTTTTCAAAATACCGATGCTCATCATAAATTTTTTTTTTAGTATAAATATCTTCAATTATTAAGTATCCATTTTTATTTAAATATTCTTTTGTGACATTAATTATATTTATTTGATGATCAAAAAAATGAGTACTATCATCAATAATTATGTCATATGTTTTGCCAGTTTTTTTGAATGCTTCGTTAATACTACCAGTGCTATTAACATCAATGTAATTGTAATTTACATTCTTTAGATAATCTTTTTGTGCTTTAGAAATTAAATAATTATCATAATCAAAACCCTCTATGTGGGCATTTTTGAAATAATCTCTCCACATTTTGATTGAAGCGTTATCAAGAATACCAATTTCTGCGAAATTAAAATCTTTTTCTTTGAATTGTGAAAAAAGTATATTGTAGGCAGCAGTGTAAGAATGTCTATGTCCAATTTTATTAAATTGAGATTTATCTGTATTATACTTTCCACCAAGTAGGCATAATTCTGATACATAATTAGTTGTATCAATTTTGATTGAATTAAATTTTCCTTTATGAAAATTTCTACTTTTATTAAAATAATTTAGTGGATATAAAATTACATTTAAAATTTTTAGCTTTTCTAAAATTTTAATTGTTATTTCAAAATAATTACTAGTTAATATAAAATTCCTTATTTTCTTAATAATTTTAAACATTATTTCTTTTTATTAGTTCATTGAAAACTTCATAATCTGGAAGTTTATTTATTATAACAAACTTCTTATTTATACCTTTAAATTTTTTTTTAAATCTCTCTATAGTTATTTCTTTTTCAGAAATTGGCGTTTTACTGAATAATGTAATTGGGCCAATGTAAAAATATTTACAATAAGATCTTGCATAATTTATTGCAAGCCATAATGATTTATGATGAATATTTCTTACCACTTTATAATATTCTCTAATTCCTACACTGGATAAGTAAATACAGGTAAATTGGTTGTGATAAAAAAAACTATAAGAAATAATTTTTTCATTATATTTCACTCTTGTAAGGAAACCTTTATTTTTTAAAATCATATTCTCATTTTGCTTCCATGAATCTTTAGATCTTGTTTGTCTACCAGCAACAAATTTATGAAGTTTCATCATTTCATATATCATTCCAGGCTTGTAATTTTTATAATCAATTAATTCAAAGCTAGTATTCGGATAGCTTTTTGAAATTTCATTTCTATGATTTGAGGAAAAATTTTCTTTTATTTTTTCCTCTGATAAAGATAAATCAATATAAATCTCATTAATTACTTTTTCTACAAAATTGAATTTTTTATTTAATAAAATTTTTTCATTATCAATTTCTAATTTAAATAACTTGATATCTTTAAATTCATCAATTTTTTTTTTTAATTTTTCATAACTAAATTTTTCCATTTTATGGGTGCAAAAAAATTCTATTGGATCCCCAAAAAAAGAAAAATTTTTTTTTATACTATCAAAAGTAATGGGCACTAGGATTTTATTTCCATTTTTAAATTCAAAAGAGTGATTTTTAAAAATTGATTTGAAATATAACTCTTGATAGTCTCTGTAAAGTTTATCGATTTTATAGCTAAAGTGTTCTTTTTTTAAAATATTTTGATTTCTCTCAATATCGTCCATTTTTAATTGTTCGAGGATCATATATTTATGATATTTTTAATTATTGGTATAATTAATACAATTTATATCATACATCTAGTATTTAAATTTAATTCAATTATTTTAAATAACTGTTTATTATTAAACTTTATATAATAATGAAAAATCTTATTTTAAAAAATTTTTATAAATTAATTGGTGATACCCAAAAAGATCATATTAGAGTTTTAATTTTTCATGATATTGAAAAAGAAAATTTTAATAAATTTGAAATTTTACTTAATTCTATTTTAAAAAATTGTAATGTAATCTCACCCGAAGAATTTAAAATGAGTATCAATGGCAAATATAGAAAAAAAAATGATAAAAAAAAAATATTAATTACATTTGATGATGGTTATAAATCTCAAAAAAAAATAACTGAAAAATACTTAAATCCTCTAAATATAAAGGCATTATTTTTTCTTGTATCGGAATTTGTCAATTGTACATCTAAAGAAGATGCGCACAATTTTGTAAGAAATAATTTCTATAAGGAAAAATATATGCATAATTTAGATAATAATTTAGAGAATATGAATATTGAGGATATTAATTTCCTTATAAATTCAGGGCATACTTTAGGAGCTCATACAAAAACACATCCACAATTGTCAAAGATTAAAAATAAAAAAGAGTTAATTTCTCAAATAATTGATTGCAAAAAGAATTTAGAGGATTTATCAAACAAAATTAAGATTAATGATTTTGCATACACTTTTGGTGATTTTGATAGTATAAATAAAAGTGCTTTGAGTTGTATATCAGAAAATTATACTTATATTTATAGTGGCCTAAGAGGCAATAATCTTGATATAAAAAAAAATATAGTCCGAAGAGATGCTGTAAATTTATGGGAGCCACTAGAAGTAATTAACTGCTATTTAAATGGATACTTAGATTTCGTATACAAGAGAAAAATTAACACTTTAGAAAAATGGATTTAACATTTTATGAAAATATTCAAAAATAAAATACTTTTAGTTACTGGTGGAACAGGGTCTTTTGGAAATGCTGTAATTAAAAAGTTTTTAAAATTTAATTTAAAAGAAATTAGGATTTTTAGTAGGGATGAAAAAAAGCAAGATGATATGAGAAATATTTATAAAAATAAAAAGATAAAATTTTATATTGGAGACGTAAGAGACAAATCAAGTATTGATATTGCAATGAAAAATGTAGATTATTTATTTCATGCAGCTGCATTAAAACAGGTGCCATCATGCGAATTTTATCCCCTTGAAGCAATAAATACCAATATTATTGGCGCCAATAATGTAATTTCATCAGCTATTGATAATAAAGTAAAAAAAGCTATTTTTTTAAGTACAGACAAGGCTGTTTACCCGATTAATGCAATGGGTATGTCAAAGGCATTAATGGAAAAATTAGTTGTTTCTAGATCAAGAGATTTAATAAAAAGTAAAACCACAATTTGTGCAACAAGATATGGAAATGTAATGGCATCAAGGGGTTCTGTAATTCCATTATTTTTTGAACAATCAAAAAAAAATAAAAACTTAACTATTACTTCTCCAGACATGACAAGGTTTCTCATGAGTTTGGAGGAATCGGTTCAATTAGTATTGGAAGCATTTAAAAATGGAAAGAACGGGGAAATATTCGTTTATAAATCACCGTCTTGCACAGTTGAAAATTTAGCAAAAGCAATTATTAAGATTACAAAAACAAAATCAAAAATAAAATATATAGGTACAAGACACGGAGAGAAACTTTTTGAAACACTAATTTCACAAGAAGAATTATTAAACTCAAAATTGTATAAAAAATTTTATAAAATTTTGCCTGATAATAGAGATTTAGATTATAATAAGTATTTTGATAGAGGTCGAAGAAATAAACTTAAAGAAGCATATACTTCACATAACACAAATAGACTGAATGTAGATGAAATAATATATAAAATTAAAAAATTACAATCTTTTAATTATTTAGATTATGTATAAACTTTGCACAATAGTAGGTACCAGGCCTGAAATAATTAAATTGTCGAGCTTAATAAAAAAACTAGATAAATTTTTTGATCAAAAACTAATCCATACTGGACAAAATTATGACTATGAATTAAATCAAATTTTTTTTGAAGATCTTAATTTACGAAGACCAGATTACTTTTTAAATGGTGCAGGAACGAATGCTAATAAAACAATATCAAAAATTTTCTCAAAACTAGATAATTTATTTAATAGAATTAAACCAAATGCTGTTTTAATTTTAGGTGATACAAATTCAGGCTTAGCTTCAATTGTTGCAAAAAAAAGGAAAATACAAGTGTTCCATATTGAGGCTGGAAATAGATCATTCGATTATAGATTGCCAGAGGAATTAAATAGAAAACTAATAGATCACTCATCAGATATTAACTTTACATATACAGATATTGCAAAAAATTATCTTATAGCAGAAGGTATTCCCGCAGATAGAGTTATAAAGACCGGAAGTCCTATGAATGAAGTATTGAATGAAAATAAATTAAAAATTGAAAAAAGTAAAATATTAAAAAAATTAAAATTAAAAAAAAATGAATTTTTTTTAATTTCATTCCATAGAGAAGAAAGTGTTGACAACCGTAAAAATTTATTAAAATTTATAAAATTTTTGGAATGGTTATTTAAGAAATATAAAAAAAAGATAATCATATCAACACATCTTAGAACTGAAAAAAGATTAAAAAAATTAAAAGAAAATTTCAAAAATATTGAAAAAAATTATGCATCAAAAATATTTTTTTTTAGACCATTTAGTTTTTCAGATTATATAAAACTACAGAAAAATTGTGCTATAGTTTTCTCTGATAGTGGTACTTTAACCGAAGAGGCTTCACTGTTAGGAATTAAAGCAATAAAATTAAGAGAAACTCATGAAAGACCAGAGGGTATGGAAGAGGCAGCAACAATTATGTGTGGTTTAGATTTAGAAAAAATTCAAAATGCAATTAAGGTTTTACAAGTTTTTAGATCATCAAAAGTAATTAGAGATTATTCCATAGATAATTTTTCACAAAAAATTATTAAAAATATTATTTCTTATCTAGATTATGCTTTAAATAAAAAAGTTTAATATGGATAGTAAGTTAGAAAAAATATTAAAATATTTTATATATTTTTTTCCTCCTTTGCTTTTAACGGGACCTTTTCTACCTGATTTAATATTATCTATTTCAGTTATTGTTTTCTTAACTCTAGTTTTCTTAAAAAAAAATTTTTATATCTTTAAAAATTTTTATTTTAAAGTTTTTCTAGCTTTTTTATTATATTTGATACTTAGATCTATATTTACTCTTGATTTTCTATCTATAAGACCTTCAATTTTTTATTTTAGATTTGGTTTTTTTTCTTTAGCTATTTTTTATTTATTACAGAATAAATTACTAAGTCTTAAAATTTATACACTAATAATTTTTCTCACACTTTTAGCTTTGTATATAGATGGTAGTATTCAATTTTTAACTGGGAAAAATATACTCGGAATAGAAACTTACCACCCAGAGAGAATTAGTAGTTTTTTTAAAGATGAATTAATTTTGGGTGGAGTAAGTTTTAGAGTATTTGTTGTTCTGGTGCCATTATTTTATTTTTTAAAATTAAAAAAT
>MDSV01198300.1_pt1 | contig 11425 bp, 11 predicted proteins | sample 810851 | NCBI WGS metagenome assembly MDSV01 (sample SAMN05326640, study PRJNA326480) | marine metagenome | isolation source: seawater | place: Atlantic Ocean: North East | collected 2012 | reverse complement strand
CCAAAATTATTTTCATTTAATATGTTAATAATTTTCTTTTTATTTTTTACTAAACAATTATCAACAAGGTCTGAAATACTGTGATTTTCAATTAAATTAGTTAACTTAATAATACTTTCTTCTGTAATTTTTTTCCCATTTTTGCTGAAGTACTCTATTTTATCTAGTTCGTTAAATAATGTTTCTCTATCTCCATTACATTTATTGACTATTAGGTTAATATTAGCAGGTGATATAGAAATCTTTTTTTGATTAAAAAAGTTATAAGTTAATTTTGATAGAATTTGATTTGTATCTGGATAGAAAGCAACACAAACATGTTCTTTACTTTTTTCAAAAAGTGATCTTAGTTTTGATTTTTTTTCCAAAATATCTGCATTAAGAATAATTTTAACATCTTCGACATTTTTATCTTCAATTTCTTCTATTACTTTTAATATTTTGTCTGAAACTCTTTTAATTATGATTATTTTTTCGTTCTCAAAAAGAGATTTTGAAAATACATTTTCCAAAAAAATATGTGTATTGTCTAAAATTTCTTTTTCTTCATATTTTGTAATAGTTTCTTTATTTTTAAGTAAATTATTTATTGACTCATTTTTTAAACCTTCATTTTTACCATAAAATAAAACAATTTTATTATGGTCAAAATTTAATTTACTTAGTTCATAAGATTTAATTATCATTTATACTTAAAATTTTTGATATTAATTTTCTTCTAATTGAAGAAGCAAAATTTTTCTGGATATTCTCTTCATAAATTTTTTGTTCAAAAGTATCGGTTTGATTTTTGACATTAATATTTTCTTCAAACGTTACAGTTTCAGTTAGTTCATTAAAATTAATTACAAATTTGGACGTAGCAGAAAGACTATAATCTGTAATTATTCCTGAAGAATCTTTTGTAAGTGTTTCTTTTTTGTAATCTGTATCAATTTTTATATTATAAATGTTCACAGATTTTTTATTTGAATATAATCTTAATTCATTTTTAATTAAATTGTTCATTCCTCTATCTCCGCTCACCTTACTAACAGTTATTTGAAAATCTATATTTTCAGGATTGTAAACTGATGTATAGCCACAGCTATATATTAAGAATAAAAACGTAATTAAAATTATGTTCTTCATTTAGTTAAATAATTATATTTATAAGTTTATTTTTAATATAAATCTTTTTTTTTATGTTATTATCTACTAGGTATTTTGCTATTTTTTTATCTTTATTAATCTGACTCATAAGTTCTTCTTCTGTTAAATCTAGTTTTGCTTTAATCAATCCTCTTTTTTTCCCATTTATTTGGATTACTATTAAATTGGAGTTTTCTTTAATTTGTTTCTCGTCATAGCTAGGCCATATAACTTTATTTTTTTCACCAATAATCTTTAAGCATTCGTTAGAAAAGTGAGGAATAATAGGATTAATTGTAATTAGAAATTTTCTATAATTTTCTAAAATAGTCTCCTTTTTAAATCCTTTGCTTATTTCTCTTATTAAAAAAGAATACATCTCATGTAAATTTGCGATAATTATATTATAGCTAAATGACTCTAAATTAACTGTAATTTTTTTTATGAATTTATTTGTAAATTTTGTTAATTCTAAACTGTTATCTTTAGAGTGATTTTTGTTAATTTCTTCTACAACTTTTAAATTTAAGTTCCATAATTTTTGTATAAATTTATAAGAAGCTACAATTCCTTCCTCAGACCACTGAACATCTTTTTCTGGGGGGCTATCTGACAAAATAAATAATCTAACAGAGTCTGCTCCATAATTATTAATTATATTTTCTGGATCTATAGTGTTTTTTTTTGATTTTGACATTGATTCTGAGGGGCCTACCTTAATTTCTTTTGTAGTATTGTTTTTTAAATATTTCTTTCCGTCTTTCGAAATAATTTCTTCTGGGCTTACCCAATTATTATTTTCATCTTTATAAGTTTCATGACACACCATACCTTGAGTAAAAAGTCCCTTAAATGGTTCTTCAATTTTAAACTTTTCATTTTTATGGAAAAGAGCCTTCATAAAAAATCTAGAATATAATAAATGTAATATTGCATGTTCTACACCACCAATATATTGATCGACGGGCATCCAATAATCTATATCTTCAAAAGAAAATCCATAATCTTTATTTTTAGAAGAACAGAATCTTAAAAAATACCAGGAAGAGTCTACAAATGTATCAAGAGTATCAGTTTCTCTTGTGTATTTTTTTCCATCAATTATTAAATTTTTCCAACTTTCCTCCTTATCAAGAGGGTTTCCCGTTGTCTGTAATTTATTAATTTCTGGTAGTTTAACTGGTAGCATTTTTTTTGGAAGCTTGTGAGGGATATTATTTTCATCGTATATAATTGGTATAGGACAGCCCCAATATCTTTGTCTTGATATTCCCCAATCTTTTAATCTAAAATTAATTTTTTTTTCTCCTAAATTATTTTTTTCAAGATAGTCAATTGTGTGGATAATAGAGTTTTCTGGACATTTAAGACCATCTAAAAAACCAGAGTTAAAAATGTATCCAGACCCTGTATATGCTTCATTAGATACTTTGAATTCCAAGTCATTTTTATTAGGAGTAACAACAGTTTTAACATTTAGATTATATTTATTCGCAAAATCCAAATCTCTTTGATCATGAGCAGGACATCCAAAAACTGCACCCAGACCATAATCCATTAAAACAAAATTAGCAAAGTAAACTGGGACTTTGATATTTTTATTTAAGGGATTAATCGCAATTAAATCCGTTTTAAAACCAATTTTTTCAGCACTAGCGATTGACTCTTCTGTGGTTCCATTTTCAGAACATTTTTGTTTAAAATCAATAAATTTTTCATCGTTTTCATAATATTTTGATAAAGGATGATCAACTGACAAAGCTAAGAAGGAAAGGCCAAATAGTGTATCTGGTCTAGTCGTAAAGCATTTAATTTCTTTAATTTTTTTGGAAGAGGAAATTGGAAATTTTACTTCACAACCAAATGATTTTCCGATCCAATTTTTTTGCATAACTTTCACTTTATTGGGCCATTGATCTAGAGTTTCTAAACTATCTAATAATTCATTAGAAAACTTTGTAATATTAAAGAACCATTGATTTAATTTTTTTTTTTCTACCTGGGCACCTGATCTCCAACCTTTGCCCTCAATGACTTGTTCATTTGCAAGCACTGTTTTATCAACTGGATCCCAATTGACATCCTGTTCTTTTCTATAGACCAGTCCTTTATCATATAATTCTAAAAAAAATTCTTGTTGATGTTTGTAGTAATCAACAGAACATGTGGATATTTCTCTGCCCCAGTCTATTGATAGACCAAGTTTTTTTAATTGAGATTTCATGTTTGAAATATTAGTCTCGGTCCAATCTTTTGGGCTTAAATTATTTTGTCTTGCAGCATTTTCTGCTGGCATACCAAAAGAGTCCCATCCCATTGGATGTAGAACATTATATCCCTGTAATTTTTTATACCTAGCTAGGACATCGCCTATGGTATAATTTCTAACATGACCCATATGTATTTTTCCAGATGGATATGGAAACATTTCTAAACAATAAAATTTTTTTTTAGTTTTATCTAACTTTGTAGAAAAAGTTTTTTCTTTTTCCCAATATTTTTGCCATTCATTTTCAACAGTTTTGAAATTATATCTTTCCACAAAAATTAAATTAAATTTGAAATATTATTTTTCTGCTTTTGTTTTTGCTTCATCATTATAAATTGTAGCTTTCTTTAAAATTTCTTTTTTCAACTCAGCTACTAAAACATCACTTGAATCTGTAAATTTACAATTAAAAGTACTATTTTCACATTTTCTATTAAATATTTTTATATCTAATGCATCTGATCTTACTTCGTTAGTTAAAAATCTTATTGAAATTTTTATACTTTCATTTGGATTATTATTTTCTGAATACCAATCTGTTATAATAATGCCTCCGCTATAATTTACTGATGAAAGTGGCATGAAATCAATTACATCTAAAGAAGCTCTCCATAAACCATTTGAATTAGCAAATTGAAATGCTCCTCCACCCATTATATTTCTTTTAGCATCAAATATTTTATAGCCCTTTCCCTCTTTGATGTTTGTTTCAGCTCTTTCATTAACATTAGGGCTAACTTTTCTGGCATCAACTTTTTTGTAAAGACCACAGCCATTTAGTGACATGAAAATAAGGAATAACATTAAGAACAGCAATTTTGACATGATTTTTGTGGCTTTCATTAAAAAATGTTAACTATCATAGAAACTGTTGTATTTAAACGATTAATACTGTGATATTTATGCAACAATTTAAAAAAAAACATTATTAAATTAGTTTAAAATTACTAAAACATGGCAGAAACCTTTAATAAACAACCATTATTAATTAATAATAAATTAACAAAGGAAACAAATATGAACATGAAAAAAATTGGGCTTACAGCTCTAGCAGGTTCACTTGTTGCAATGACATCAGCAGTAGCTGGTGAACTAGCAGTAAGTGGTGGTGCTAAACTTTCATATACATCAAAAGGTGGAAATGAAAATGCACCAGCATCAGGTACTGGTTTTGGTATGCAAGAAAACATATCATTTACTGGATCAGGTGAATTAGATAACGGTTTAACAGTATCTCTATTGCACGTTATGCACTCAGATGCTGCTGGATCTTCAACATCTTCAATCACTGTTGATATGGGTTCTGCTGGATCATTAAGATTTATGGAAGCTACATCAAACATTGGTATTAAAGCTATTGATGATGTAATGCCAACTGCTGAAGAAGAAGTAAGTAATGGTTTAGGAATTGCTGCTGCTGACTCTGCAACAGGTGCTGCTCAAAGTGGTGTAACATACGAAGCACACATGGGTGCAACTGGTTTCGATTACACATATTCAATGGATATGGGTAAAATCGTAATGGCATACTCACCAAAAAACACAAGTGCAAGAGTTGACGATGGTGGTGTAAGTGGTGCTGGTGCAGCTACAAAATCTGGTAAATCTGTACACGTAGTACTTGATTCACTAGTTGATGGTTTAACTGTATACGCTGGAACTGGACAAAATGGTACTACAGACAATGATACAGCTGCTGCAGTATACGCTGCTGGTCCTATAACTGTTGGATATCAGTGGACTGATAGAGATGTAGAAGCTGCTAACTCAGGTTCTGCTGCAGACTCAGAAAGAACACAAGCTAGTATTGCTTTTGCAGTAAACGAAAACTTGTCAATATCTTACGGTATGATCGAAACTGACATTGAAGGTCAACCTAAAGATGAAGAACTTTCTGGTTTTTCAGTAGGTTACTCAATGGGTGGTATGACTGTTAAAGCTCACAGCCACAAAGGTGAAGACATGGGTGGTGCTGCTGCTAACGAAGCAAAACACACAGAAATTTCAGTATCTTTTGCATTTTAATTAAAGATATATAATTTATTTAAAAGGCCCTCTTTTAGAGGGCCTTTTTTTTGTTAAATTTTTTTAAGAAAATTCAAATAATCTAAGTAATTATCACTTAATTTTATTGAAGATTTGTAAATAGGTTTTCTAGCTTGAGAAATACTGACAGTTTTAATTCCAGTGTCATTTTTTGTATGATCTATACAGCTATCTTGCCAATCAAGATTACAAAAACTTATGATTCTTTTAGTTTCATCTAGTTTATTGTTAACTAAATTTTCATATTCACAATTATAAATTTGATTTGGTAATTTATTGTTCCAAAAGTTCATTAAATCTTCATATTCTTTTATAAACTTGACTAAATTTTCTTCATTGTAACTCCAAGGCAAATGGCCTCCATCAAAATAGTTCCTATATATTGATAAAGCAACATCTCTTAAATTTCTTTTGCAGTGAATTATTTTAGCTTGTGGAAATAATAATTTAATAAAACCGATCCACATAAAATTTAGAGGTAATTTATCTAAAATAATTTTACTATCAAATTGATTAAATATCTTTTCTACTTTTTCCGCAAATTCTTGAATAAAACTGTTATTATAATACTCTTTATCTTTAAAAACTTTATTTAAAAATAAATTATCATTGATTTTGTTATTAAATATATTTGCAATTATTGGTAATTCTCCAGCACCATAAACTTCCGAATGTGAAGATATAATTTGGTGTGTTAATGTTGTTCCTGATCTAGGTAAACCCACAATAAAAATCAAATTAGGTTTTTGATCAGGACATAAATCTTTAAATTCAAAATTTTTAAATCTACTTTTTATAATATTAAATTTATTTAATTCATCTTCGAATTTATAATCAGTAAATAGATTGAATTGAGATTTATTTGCTTTAATAAAATAGCTTGAAGACTCTTGATAGTTTTTTATATCTGAGTACGATTTTCCAATAGCAAAATTTAAATAAACTATATCTTGATCCTGTAAATCAAGATCCAGTTTATTAATCATTTCATTTCTGTGGCCATCATTTTCTTGATAATTATGAATGCTACTATACATAAAATCAGCTTTAGTATTTTTAGGAAAATTAACATGAATTTCTTTTAAAATATTTTTTGAAATCTCAAATTCAGCATCTATTTGGTATGCCCCAGCTAAATTAATGAGAAGTGTCTCATTATATTTATTTATTTTGTAGGCTTTTTTGTAATATTTTATTGCTTCTTTGTTTTGATTAATATCTCTTTTTAAATTTCCATAATTACATAATGTATTAAAATCATCTCCTTTAATTTCTAAACCTTTTTTTAAATAATGTTCAGCTTCTTCGAACCTAGACATTACTCTATAGAGAGCACCTAGATTGCAGATAATAGTTAAACTGTTGGGAAAAATTTCAAGTCCTTTCTTGAAAATGGACTCGGCATTTTGGTTTTGACCTAATTGTCTGTAAGAAAGACCAATATAATTATAAAAGGGCACCTGATTGGCGTCTTTTTTCATAAGGTTGGTTGTCTTTTCAATTACCTTTTTAAATTTTTGAGCAAGAAAGTATTTCTGGATTTTTTTTAACTCAGATTTAATATAATCAATATCAATATTTTTTTTCATTTAAGATAATTTCTTTAAATTTTGAAATAAACTTATTCCCGCAATATTTTTAATTTTTAACATTTTAATTATACTAATATTCATATTATTTACACCACCAAGACAAGTTATTTCATTTAATGTAAGTTTTTTAAGTTTTAAAAATTTATAAATTCCTAAGTGAAATCTATTTTTTTGAGTAAAAAAAATGGGTGAGATAAATATATTCTTAACTTTTTGAGTTTCTTTGATTCTTATTTCTTTTAAATTATGCGCTGAACCCAATAATGAAAAACTAGGCTTAAATGAAAAAGAATTGTGTTTTAAACTTTTGTTGAAAGATGGTATGTAGCCTCCATCAAGTCCTAACTTTATTGCAAGTTTTATGTTATTACTTAAATAAAATTTAAAACCTTTTTTTTGACAAATTTTTTTAATCATTAAAATTTCTTTTTCATCAATTTTTGTGTCATAATTTCTATATATTAAAGAAGTGTTTTTTGGTAATCTATTGATTGTCTGGTTGTTATGTTTATCAATAAAACAAAAAAAATTTAAATTTTTAAAATGCACAATATTATTAATAACTTAAAAAAAATCCAAAACCAAATAAAGGATATTAAAAGATCCCAACTTATTGATCCACCTAATATTATTGCAGTGAGTAAAACATTTGAGATGAGTAAAATAATACCTCTTGTGGAGTATGGCCATATTCATTTTGGTGAAAATAAAATTCAAGAAAGTTTAAGCAAGTGGCCTATAATAAAAGAACAATATCCAAACCTTAAACTACATATGCTGGGCAAAATTCAATCTAATAAAGCAAAATTTTTACTTCCGCTATTCGATTATATTCATTCATTAGATAATTTAAAATTAGCAAAAAAAATTTCAGAGCTACAGGTCAAACAAAAAGTAAAACCAAAAATTTTTATTCAAATTAATATAGGAAATGAAATTCAAAAAAGTGGAATCCAAATAGAACTTTTAAAATCATTTTATAATGAATGTACAAAAAATTTAGGATTAGAAATAATTGGATTTATGTGTTTACCGCCATCAAATAAAAAACCATCTAAATATTTCAATTTAATGAAGGATTTAAAACATAATTATAGTATAACTGACTTAAGTATGGGAATGTCTGGAGATTACATTGAGGCAATTAAAAATGAAGCCACTTATCTAAGAATTGGATCTTCTATATTTGGTCCAAGAAATTAAAAAATTTTAATATAAGTATTTTTTTTAATAATTTTAAGCAATATTACAAAATCATTTTTACTAATTGCTATACATCCAGCAGTTGGTTTGTAATCTTTTGTTAAATGTATAAATATTGCACTACCTTTATTTTTTTTTATATTTTTCCTATTATAATCTAATGGAATGACAAAATTATATTTATAGTCATTTCTAAACATTTTTTCGAAAGTATATTTTTTTTTTATTTTAGTTAATTTGTTATAATAAATACTGGAACTGTCGTTACACCAAAACATTTCTTTATTCATTTTTATAAATTTTAAGTCACATTTCTCAAAATTTACCCTATCTTTCCTATAGAATAAATTTTCTAATTTAAAAATTCCTTTTGGAGTACAAAAATCACCTTCAATTTTTTTGTTTGAAAGACCGTTTTTACCAATTGCACATCTAAATTGAAAATCATCTACTTCAAGTGTATGTTTATTTTTTAAATAAATTATCATATTAAAAATGCTAAAAAACCAGCTTTGTATAACTAATTCAAAAATCTTATATGAAATTTTAAATGAAATAAAGGCTGAATTAAGTTTTGATTTAAAATTTGAAGAAAAATTTGATGAACAATATCAAGCTATTCGTACCAATAAAAATTTTCAGAATAAAATATTTTTGATTGTAAATAATTCTAAAATTAGAAACATAAAAAAAATAAATTTAGATTTAATATTAATTTTAGAAAAATTACCAATAAAGATTTGGAAATTAATTGAAAAAATAAATATTTTTTTTTTAAAGGTAAATTTCAAATTCCAATCTAATATTTTTATTAAAAATTATGAATTAAATTTAAACTCTCGAATAATATCTAAAAATAACAAAGTTTTAAAATTAACTGAAAAAGAGGTTTTAGTTATATTATTTTTATTTAACTCCCAAGCTCCAAAGAATGTTAATGAGTTACAAAAACAAGTATGGAAACAAAAATCAATTTTAGAAACACATACAGTTGAAACACATATTTATAGACTTAGGAAAAAATTTTTTAAGTTTTTTGATGATAATTCATTTATTTCAAGTGGAAAGTCTGGATACTCTATTTAATGTCAATATTAAAGCTTATAACTATTCTGTCTTCATCGGATAAATTTTCTTCTACAGAGTGATGAAGATAAGACGGAAATAATAACAGATTACCCTCTTCAGGTTTAATTCTTACAATATTTGTTGAGAGTTCATTTAATTCTCCAATAGGAGGTGAGTGCATTGTTTTAATTTCTTTTGGGTCAAAAAATTTGATATTACCAGAATTTTCGTTTGTTTTTACGTAATAAGCTGAGCTAAAATATGAGTTAGGATGATTATGTCTTGCATTAGAGCTACCTCTGCTATTAACAACTGACCACATATTTAAAATTTTAATATTTTTCATTTTTTTATCAATACCCATTTGATTAATAAATATATTAGGAAGTAAATTATTAAATTTTGAAATAAATTTTTGTATTAGAGGATTATCTTGAATTTCAAAATCAGCTGAATGCCATCCTCCTCTATTTGATTTATCAGTACCTTTTGGATCATTTTTTTTTAATTCATATATATATTTTTTCAACTCTGTATTAATTTGTTGGTGATCTTCAACTTGACACTCAAAAATAGGCACCGGAAATAACTTAAAAGTTTTTACTGAATTCATAATTTACAATCTGGCTCCTATTTTTTCAATTATTTTTGAGGAAAGTCTAGTACCTTCTTCTAAACTTTTCTCCATAGAAAAATTATTTAAAAATCCATGCAAGTATCCAGCCGCAAATAAATCTCCAGCACCAGTCAAATCTTTTATTTGTAAATTTTGTTTTGCAGGACACTCAAAAAATTCCTCATTATTTATGGCAACAGCACCCTTTTCACCTCTGGTGATTATGATATTTTTTTTTAATTCTTTTGAAAAAGAAATTACATCTTTAAATGATTTACTATTTATTAAAGACAAAATTTCTTGCTCGTTAGCAAAAATTATATCTAATTTATTTTTAACTAAATATAAGAATTGTTCTTTATGTCTCTCTACACAAAACAAATCAGATAGTGACATTGCAACTTTATTTGAATTAGCTATAGCTTTATCAAAAGCCTTTTTGGGCTCCCCATCGTCCCATAAATAACCCTCTAAAAATGTTATCTCACTATTTTTAATTATTAACGGGTCTATATCATTATCATTTATTTTACCCGCAATACCCAAATATGTGCACATTGTTCGTTCAGAATCAGGTGTAATCAAAATTAAACAACTTCCGGTAGGATAAGTTTCATTTTTTTTTCTATATAAATATTTAACTTTTTCGTCTACTAGTCCATCTTCATATTTTTGACCCAAGTCATCATTATTTATTTTACCAATGAAACCAACATCATTTCCTAGTTGTGATAACCCAACTATAGAATTTGCAACTGACCCACCTGACACTGTCTCCTCAATATTTATTAAAGATAAAAGATTTTTAAATTCATTTTCATCTATTAGTTTCATAGTGCTTTTTGTTAGTGAATTTTTAACTAAAAAATCATCATCTACTTTACATAATACATCCACAATAGCGTTACCAATACCTAAAATTTTCATGTTATGCTTTTTTTGTTATTATGGGTTTTTTTCTGTTAGGATAACAATTGTTACATATTTTACAAGTTAATCCATAACACTCTCTAGCTTTACAATATTCTCTTCCGTAAAAAATAATTTGAAGATGAAGCTTAGACCAAGTATTTTTTGGAAATATTCTTTTTAAATCTTTTTCTGTTTGCTGAACATTTTTTCCACTTGTTAAACCCCATCTTTGTGCAAGTCTATGAATATGAGTATCTACCGCAAATGCGGGAAAGCCAAAACCTTGGGACATCACTACACTCGCGGTTTTATGACCCACTCCAGGTAATTTTTCGAGTTCTTTAAATGTTTTTGGAACTTTGCCGTTATACTTTTCTTTGAGTTGTTTAGACAAAAGATAAATACTTTTTGCTTTAATCCTAAAAATTCCAATTTTTTTAATTAATCTCTCAATTTTTCTTCGTCCTAATTTTATAAAATGCTCAGGTTTATAATATTTTGGATAAATATTTTTTGTCACATTATTTACATTAACATCTGTACATTGAGCTGAAAGAAGTACTGAAATTAATAGAGTAAAAATATTTT
>MDSV01097023.1_pt1 | contig 11425 bp, 6 predicted proteins | sample 810851 | NCBI WGS metagenome assembly MDSV01 (sample SAMN05326640, study PRJNA326480) | marine metagenome | isolation source: seawater | place: Atlantic Ocean: North East | collected 2012 | reverse complement strand
TTTGGTGCGCCTGCTAGGAGTTGAACCCAGAACCTCCTGGTCCGTAGCCAAGCGCTCTATCCAATTGAGCTACAGGCGCATCACTGATATTACTATAACACATGCATTTTTTAATGTAATTTTGTAATTTAGCAACTATTGTATTTGTATGACAAAAAAACAAACAGATATAGTTTTTACAACAGCTGTTCGTTCAGCTATCGGTAAGTATAAAGGAATATGGAGCAAAAAGTATGCACATGATTTAGGAGGAGCTGTTATAAAAAATATTTTAACTAGGTCAAAAGTTGAACCAAAATTTATTGATGAGGTAATTATGGGTCAGGTTCTTACTGCAGACACAGGTCAAAATCCAGCTCGTCAAGCAGCAATTAAAGCTGGGATACCAAAAGAAAAAACTGGATATGTAATCAATCAGGTATGCGGTTCAGGTTTAAGATCTATTGTTGCGGGATATCAATCTATTTTAATAGGTGATGCAAAAATAATTATAGCCGGTGGTCAAGAAAGTATGACTAATTCAAAAGAAGAAACAATGTTAAAAGATGGTTTAATTGATGCATATAATAATTATCACATGGGAATTACAGCAGAAAATGTTGCAGATAAATGGAATATTTCAAGACAAGAGCAAGATAATTTTGCATTTTCATCTCAATCAAAAGCAAATGAAGCAATAAAAAACAAAAAATTTATTGACGAATTAATTGATGAATCTTTTAAGGATGAACATCCAAGAAGCAATATTTCAATTGAGAATTTGTCAAAACTTAAACCTGCTTTTAAGAAAAATGGAACTGTAACCGCAGGTAACTCATCAGGTATAAACGATGGTGCTGCTGCAGTATTATTAATGAACAGGCAAGAGTCTGAAAAAAAAGGTTTAGCACCGATTGCAAAAATAGTATCTTGGGCCACATGTGGAGTAGATCCTGCATTAATGGGATCAGGACCAATTCCTGCTTCCAAAATGGCTTTGGAAAAAGCTGAGTGGAGTATTAAAGATTTAGATTTAGTAGAGTCAAACGAAGCATTTGCAGCACAAAGCTTAGCCGTAATTAAAGAATTAAAAATTCCTCATGAAAAAGTTAATGTTAATGGTGGAGCAATAGCTTTAGGACATCCAATTGGAGCATCAGGCGCTAGAATAGTAGTAACGTTGATTCATGAAATGATAAGAAGAGATTTAAAAAAGGGCTTAGCTACACTTTGTATAGGAGGTGGTATGGGGATAGCTATTTGTATTGAAAGAGATTAATATTTCAATGAATTTAAATTTTTTTTCAAAAGTAGCTTCTGTATCCAAATTCTAGCATCTAAATTTTGATTATTTTTTAAAATTTTAATTTTATTAAAGAAGTTAATTAACATGGCAAAATTTATGCATTTAAGGATGTCGAAAAATAGATATAAATATGTCTAAAATAATATTTCTATGAATTTAATAATAAGAGGCTAAAATCAATATTGATTAATGGAAAATAAATTATTAGTTCCCGACATAGGTGATTTTGAGAAAGTAGAAATAATAGAAATATTAGTTAAAATTGGTGACAAAATTAAAAAGAACGATTCTATAGTTACCCTAGAAAGTGATAAATCTAGTGTTGAAGTGCCTGCAATTTTTGAGGGCACAGTTGAAAAAATTAACGTTAAGATAGGAGATAAAGTTTCCAAAGGTGATTTACTTGTAGTTTTAAAAAGTATAAATTTATCAGAGAACCAAAAAAAAGAAATTCCCGAAGAAAAAATACCACCTGTCACAGAACAAATTATAAAAGAAGCAGAAAAAACTTTAGTAACTCAAGAAGATACGGACCAGCTAAAAGCTAAAAACAGAAAAGAAAAAAGTGATCTAAAAATTGAAGTTACAAGTGATGGAGATATAGATCCAATAGAAACTAAAGAATGGATGGAATCACTTTCGGCAGTTCTGGAAAAAGATGGTAAAAAAAGAGCACAGTTTTTGATTAAAGAATTGATTGAACATTCATATAAAGAAGGATCAGATTTAGTTTTATCAAGAAATACACCTTATATAAATACGATACCACCGGAAGAAGAAGTTAAATCAACAGGTGATCAAAATATTGAAAGAAAAATAAGAGCTTTAATAAGATGGAATGCAGCAGCTATGGTTGTAAGGGCAAATAAAAAAAATCCAGAACTCGGTGGCCACATAGGAACATTTGCTTCAGCTGCTACACTTTATGATGTTGGTATGAATCATTTTTGGAGAGCAAAAAACAATAAATTTGGTGGAGATCTAATTTATTTTCAAGGACATAGCGCACCTGGAATGTATGCCAGAGCATTTTTGGAAGGAAGAATAAGTTCAAAACAATTAGATTCTTTTAGACAAGAAGTTAATCCTGGAGGTCTTTCATCTTATCCCCATCCTTGGTTGATGCCTAAATTCTGGCAGTTTCCGACAGTTTCTATGGGGCTTGGTCCTATTATGTCAATTTATCAGGCTAGATTTACAAAATATTTAATTAATAGAGGACTGTTAAAAGATGAAGGAAGAAAAATTTGGTGTCATTTAGGAGATGGGGAAACAGACGAGCCAGAGTCTTTAGGAGCAATAGGTTTAGCCGCAAGAGAAAAATTAGACAACTTGATTTTTGTTGTGAACTGTAATTTACAAAGATTAGACGGACCTGTAAGAGGCAATGGAAAAATTATACAAGAACTAGAAGGAATATTTAGAGGAGCTGGCTGGAATGTGATAAAAGTTATTTGGGGATCATACTGGGATTCTTTGTTAGCAAAAGATAAGACAGGATTATTAATTAAGCGTATGGACGAAGCAGTTGATGGTGAATATCAAGCATTTAAGGCAAAAGGAGGAGCTTTTGTAAGAGAAAAATTTTTTGGCAAGTATCCAGAGTTATTAGATTTAGTTTCTCAAATGGATGATAAAGATATTTGGAAATTAAATAGAGGAGGACACGATCCACACAAAGTATATGCCGCATATCATTCAGCAATGCAAAACAAGGGAAGTCCTACTGTAATATTAGCAAAAACTATAAAAGGATACGGTATGGGTAAATCAGGCGAAAGTATTAATACTACTCATCAGCAAAAAAAATTGGATGAAAAAGATTTATTATATTATAGAGACAGATTTGATGTTCCTCTAACAGATCAGCAAGTTAAAAATGTTGAATATTATAGACCCCCAGAGAACTCACCAGAAATGAAATATTTAAAAGAATGTAGATTAAAATTAGGAGGAAATTTACCTGAAAGATCTTCTTTTTCTAAACCAATCAAAACACCAGCAGAAGATATATTTAAAAATATGAAAGAATCAACAGGAAGTAAAGAGATGTCAACTACTATGGTATTAGTAAGAATGTTAACTAGTTTGTTGAGAGATAAAAATGTTGCTTCAAGATTAGTTCCAATTATTCCTGATGAAGCAAGAACCTTTGGAATGGAGGGTTTTTTCCAAAAAATTGGAATTTATGCTCATGAAGGCCAAAAATATGAGCCCGTAGATTCCGAACAACTAAGTTCTTATAGAGAAGATATAAAGGGACAAGTTTTAGAAGAGGGATTAACTGAAGCTGGGGCAATGTCATCTTGGATTGCGGCAGGGACCTCTTATACAAATCATGATATATCAATGATTCCAATTTATTTATTTTATTCTATGTTTGGTTTTCAAAGAACAGGCGATTTTGCTTGGGCAGCTGGAGATAATCAAACTAGAGGTTTTTTAATAGGAGCTACAGCAGGAAGAACAACGCTAGCTGGTGAGGGACTACAACATGGAGATGGGCATAGTCACATATTATCATCTGTTATCCCAAACTGTAAATCATATGACCCAACATTTTCTTATGAACTAGCAACTATTTTTCGAGAAGGCCTAAGAAGAATGCATGAAAAACAAGAAAATATTTTTTATTATATTACAACTATGAACGAAAATTATACTCATCCAGCTATGCCAAAAGATAAAAACGTTGAAGATGGAATTTTAAAAGGAATGTATTTATTTAAAGAAAATTCCAAATATAAAAAAACTAAAATTCAGTTAATGGGATCAGGCACCATATTAAGAGAAATGATAGCTGCTGCAGAAATTTTATCAAAAGACTATCAAATTGATAGCAATATATGGAGTGTAACAAGTTTTAATGAGTTAAGAAAGGAAGCAATTGAAGTAGAAAGGTATAATTTACTTCACCCTGATAGCAAACCAAAAAAAACATACATAGAAAAATGCTTATCAACTTTAGAAGGTCCTGTAATAGCTGCATCCGACTATATTAGATTGAATGCTGATCAAATAAGGCCTTTTGTTTCAAAAGGCTTTTATTCGTTTGGTACTGATGGATATGGAAGAAGCGATACAAGAAAAAATTTAAGGAAATTTTTTGAAATAGACAAAGAACATTTAGTTGCATATTCGTTAAGTGCTTTAGCAAAAGAACAATTGATTCCATCTAAATATGCAAAAGATGCTATCAAAAAATATAATATTGATACAGAAAAACCAATGCCAACAAAACTTTAAAAAATGACAGAAGATAAAAAAATATTTGCAACTCCCAAAGTTAGAAAATTTGCTAGAGAGCTAGGAGCCAATGTAAATCAAATTAAAGGAACAGAAAGAAAAGGTAGGATCACAGAAGAAGATGTAAAAAAATTTATAAGTGTAGAATTAAAAAATCCTAAAAACATAAAAGAAGATAATCGTGTATTAAATAAAATTAAAACCGAATATGACCATTCAGATTTTGGTGAGATAGAAATTAAAGAAATTCCAAGAGTAAAAAGAATTGCAGCACCACATTTAGTTAATTCTTGGAAAAATATACCGCATGTAACACACCATGATGAAGCTGATATAACTGAAATGGAAGAATTTAGAAGTTCATTAACTGATTCCTTTACTGGTGAAAGAAAAAAAATCACACCATTATCTTTTATAATAAAAGCTCTTGTGACTTCACTGATAAAATTTCCAATATTTAATTCTTCTATAGAAAATATTGATGAAGGAAAAATGACAATCAAAAAATATTATCATATAGGCATTGCTGTTGACACTAAACATGGATTAATGGTCCCAAAATTAAGAAATGCCAATAATAAGAATTTAGGCCTTATAAATAAGGAGTTAAAAGAAATTAGTGATAAATGTCGTAATTTAAAAATAGATAAAAAAGAATTTTTTGGAGGATCAATGACTATAACCAGTTTAGGGGGAATAGGAGGTTCTTTTTTTACTCCAATTATTAATTATCCAGAAGTTGCGATTTTAGGTGTTGGAAGGTCATCAAAAAAAAATGTTTATTATGAAGACAAATATAAAACAAGAATAATGCTACCTTTATCTTTATCTTACGATCATAGAATCATTGATGGTGCTGAAGCCGCAAGATTTTGTAACGAATTAAAAGAAAATCTTGGCAAAGATTTTGCATATAAGTTGGCAGTATAAAAAATGTCTAAATCAACGTCTTTATTCAGTGCCCTTTTTTGCACTTTTATTTGGGGAACAACTTTTATTGCCCAAGACACTGGTATGGATAAAATTGGTCCTCTAACTTTTAATGCAACAAGATTTTTTGTTGGTTTTTTGTCTATTATACCATTTGCATTATTAATTGAAAAAAAAAAAATCTCTGAAGAGATAAATAGTAATAAGAAATTATTTTTTAAACTACTTTTTTGGATAGGTTTATTCTTATTTCTAGGAACTTACCTCCAACAGGCTGCTTTGCTTTATACAGATGTAGCAAACGCAGCTTTTTTTACAATTTTTTATGTTCCAATGGTTCCGATAATTATTTTTTTTATTTACTCTAAATCCGTACATTGGAGTATTTGGCCATCCGTAATATTTTGTTTATTTGGAGTTTATTTATTAAGTGATTTTTCAGATGCTACAATTAGATTAGGAGATGGTTTAGTAATATTGTGCGCTCTTTTTTGGGCCCTGCACATAATATTTATTGGAAATTTTATTAAAAATTTTAATTTGCCTTTATTTTTTGGTGCATTGCAAGCTTTAGTGGTTTCTTTTTTTTCATTTATTTTTGCAATATTTTTTGAAACAATAACAATTACAAATATATTAAATGAGTCAATTTCAATAATCTATGCAGGTGTGTTATCTGGTGGTATTGCATTTACTTTGCAAATATATGCGCAAAAAAATATTTCTCCAGCTCCTGCAGCAATTATATTTTCTTTGGAAGGTGTTTTTGCAACTATCGCTGCATGGATAATTTTAAATCAAATACTAGGTTTTGAAAATATCATTGGATGTATTTTAATTCTTTGTGGAGTTTTATTTTCTCAGATATTACCCATGTATGACTCTAAAGTTAAAAATATATAATATAAAATAAAACTAAAGCTAAAAATAATCTATATATAACAAATACATTTAAAGAAAAATCTTTTATAAATTTAAGAAAAATTTTTATTGTTATTAATGAAAATACAAAAGATAAAAAAACTCCAATTAAAACTAATAAATTAAAATCAATATCTTCTTTTAAAATATCCTTTATACCCAAAGTACTTGCACCTACTAAAGCTGGTATTGATAAATAAAAAGAAATTTTTGTTGAGTCAGTTCTATTAAATCCTAATATTCTTCCTGCTGTTATTGTAATGCCTGCTCTACTAACACCAGGTATTAAAGCTATTACTTGAAAAAAACCAATTATTAATACTGATTTTATTGTAAAATCTGTATCTATTTTCTTTGAAAATTTATTTTTATCGGCAACATAAAGTAAAATTCCAAAAAATAATGTTGTCCAGGCGATGACTTTAATATTTCTAAAATATTCAATTAAGTTAGTACTGTACAATAAATATCCAATAATAATTAATGGAAGAGTCCCAATTAGTATTTTATAAAATAAATTTTTATTTTTATTAAAATTAAAAATATCATTTTTAAAATAGTAAAGTATTGCTAGTAAAGAGCCTAGATGTAGACTAATATCTATTAGTAAGGATTGATTTTTAAATTCATAAATATTCGATATTAAAACTAAATGAGCAGCAGAACTAATAGGTAAAAATTCAGAAACACCCTGAATTATTGAGAGTAAAAAAATTTCGACAAAATCTGAGATCATTTAGTTTCGTTATAAATAACCTTAAATTGTGTCTAATTCTTATAAAATTTTAATGCATAACAGATATGCATTCGTATGAAAAAAATAGCATAATATATGATTAATTTGATAAAAGGGTCATATATTATGACCTAGTTTTGCTTTACTAATATCAATCCTATTATAAGTTCCATTTATATGTCTAATAAAATGCTTAAATTTGTAAACTTAGCTAAGGAAAGTCCTACTAAAAGAAAAGTAGAAAATAGAAAAGAAGATTTTAAAGAAATTTATAGCGAATTTATCAATGAAAAAGCAAAACAACAATCGAGTAGGTGCTCACAATGTGGAGTTCCTTTTTGTCAGATTCATTGTCCTTTAAGTAATAATATTCCCGATTGGTTAAAGCTTACTGCAGAAGGAAGGCTTTTAGAAGCTTATGAATTATCTCAAAGCACAAATAATATGCCTGAAATATGTGGAAGAATCTGTCCACAAGATCGATTATGTGAGGGTAATTGTGTAATTGAAAAATCTGGGCATGGAACAGTAACGATAGGTTCTATAGAAAAATATATTACAGAAAATGCTTGGGAAGAAGGGTGGATAAAACCAATAAAAGTAAAAAAAGAAAAAAGACAGAGTGTTGGAATTATTGGAGCAGGACCTGCTGGATTAGCAGCTGGTGAGCAACTGCGTAAACTTGGGTATCAAATAAAAATATATGATCGATATGATAGGCCTGGAGGCCTATTAATTTATGGTATTCCAAATTTTAAATTGGAAAAACATGTTGTACAGAGAAGAACAAAATTATTAAAAGAAAGTGGTATAAAATTTTTTCAAAATTTTGAAATAGGAAAAGATTTAACACTAGATCAGCTTAGAGAAAAACATGATGCAATTTTAATTGCTACTGGCGTTTATAAACCACGGGAAATAAAAATAACTGGCAATCAACTAGAAAACATATTTCCAGCAATGGAATTTTTAACTGCCTCTAATAAGAAAGGTTTAGGTGACAAAGTAAATTTATTTGATAATGGTAAATTAAATGCAGAAGGAAAAAATGTAGTTGTAATTGGAGGTGGTGATACCGCTATGGATTGTGTAAGAACAGCAGTAAGACAAAATGCAAAATCAGTCAAGTGTCTTTATAGAAGAGATAAAGAGAATATGCCAGGTTCTGCAAGAGAGGTTGCAAATGCTGAAGAAGAAGGAGTAGAATTTATCTGGCTATCAAGTCCAAAAGAATTTTTAGGAAAAAATAAGGTTGAAAATATAATGGTTAACAAAATTAAATTAGGCTCACCAGATGACAGTGGTAGAAGAAGGCCAGAAATTCAAAAAAATTCAGAATTCAATATTAAAACAGATATGGCAATTAAAGCTTTAGGGTTTGATCCAGAAAATCTTCCAAAATTATTTAAGTCAGAAAATTTACAAATTACACAGTGGGGAACATTAAAAACTAATTTTAATACAATGGAAACAAATCTTCCAGGAGTGTTTGCTGCAGGTGATATTGTCCGTGGAGCTTCATTAGTTGTTTGGGCAATTAAAGATGGAAGAGATGCAGCAATTTCTATTAATAAATTTTTAGAAAACAAGGCAGAAAAAAGGGAAAAAGTTGCGTAATGGAAAACTATAAGAAAAATTTAAAAATATTAGAAAAAAACCATATTTATTCAAAAAGTATGGAGCATGATGCGTGTGGAGTTGGCCTGGTAGCATCTACAGAAGGTAAAAAATCAAGAAAGATTGTAGAATATGGAATTGAAGCTTTAAAAGCCGTATGGCACAGGGGAGCCGTTGATGCAGATGGCAAAACAGGTGATGGTGCCGGAATTCATATTGAAATTCCTTATGATTTTTTTGTAGAAAAAATTGAAACTAAGGGTCATAAGCACGATAATTCAGAAATATGTGTTGGTATGATTTTTCTACCAAGAGATAATTTTAATGCACAAGAAAGTTGTAAAACTTTAGTTGAAAAAGAATTAACTCAATCAAATTTTAAAATTTACGGTTGGAGACAAGTTCCAATAAATACTAAAGTTTTGGGTGAAAAAGCTAATAGTAATAGACCTGAAATTACTCAAATATTGTTTAAGCCTAATGATAAAAAATTTGCTGATAAAGAACTAGAGAGAAAACTTTATGAAATTAGAAGGAAAATAGAAAAAGAGGTTATTAAAAATAATATTGAAGGATTTTATGTATGTTCTTTAAGTTCAAAATCCATAATTTACAAAGGAATGTTTTTAGCAGAAGCTTTATCTAGTTTTTATTCAGATTTAAATGACGCAAGGTTTATTTCAAGATATGTAATTTTTCATCAAAGATTTTCTACAAACACATTTCCTAGCTGGGATTTGGCTCAGCCTTTTAGAGCTATCGCTCATAACGGAGAAATAAATACTTTTAGGGGAAATTGTAATTGGATGAAAGTTCATGAAGATGAAATGGAAAGTCCATTGTTTGAAGAAATAGAAAACTTAAAACCAGTCATACAGCCTGGTTCTTCAGATTCTGCAGCCTTAGATAATGTTTTTGAATTGTTAAATATTTCGGGACAACCGGCGCCTCTAGCAAAGTTGATGTTAATTCCTGATGCATGGTCTAAAAAAAGCAAAGTTTTACATAAAGATCATCAAAGATTATTTAATTTTTTAAATAGCACTATGGAGCCTTGGGATGGCCCAGCTGCAATCGCTGCTACTGATAACGAATGGGCAATAGTTGCTAATGATAGAAACGGTCTTCGTCCTTTAAGATATACTATAACAGAGGATAAATTACTTTTTGCCGGTTCCGAAACAGGAATGATAAATCTTGATGAAAAAAAAATTGTTTCTAAGGGCAGATTGGGGCCGGGAGAAATTTTTGGTATAAGAATTAAAAAAGGTAAGATTTTTAAGAACAATGAAATTAAAGATTATTTAGCCAAAGAATTTAAACATTTTAATAATCAAATTATTGATCTTGATAAAAAAATAAAAACTAATAAAGAAAAATTTATTTTTACTGGTTCTGAATTAAGAAAGAGACAATATGCCTTTGGATTAAGCATTGAGGATCTTGAAATGATTCTTCATCCAATGGCAGAAGATGCGAAGGAGGCTGTAGGCTCAATGGGAGACGATACTCCACTTGCAGTTTTATCAGATCGCTATAGACCACTTTATCATTTTTTTAGACAAAATTTTAGCCAAGTCACAAATCCTCCAATTGACTCGCTAAGAGAAAATAAGGTCATGAGTTTAAAAACAAGATTTAGAAATTTAGGCAATATATTAAATTTTGATACTTTAACTAAAGATAATATATATGTCTTGGAAAGCCCAATATTATCAAATTCGCAATTTGAGAAATTTACTAAATTTTTTGGAAATGATTTTAAAATTATTGATTGTACTTTTACAAATAATAAATCTTTAGAAGAATCTTTGAATACTATTCTTATGGAGTCAGAAGTTGCTGTAAGACAGGGTGCAACTCAATTAATACTTACAGATCAAACCATTTCTGATGAAAAAATTCCTATCCCAATGCTTCTGTGTGTGGGTGCTGTAAATAAATATTTAATAAAAAATAAACTTAGAGGTTATGTATCTTTAAATGTACAAACAGGCGAAGCTTTAGATACGCATTCATTTGCAACACTTTTAGGTGTTGGAGCAACTACTGTTAATCCTTACTTAGCGTTGGATAGCTTACATCAAAGGTACGAAAAAAAACTTTTTGGAAAATACAAGTATGAGGAATGCGTTGAAAGATACATTAAATCTGTAAATTTTGGACTATTAAAAATAATGTCAAAGATGGGGATTTCTGTATTAAGCTCATATAGAGGAGGATGTAATTTTGAGGCTGTTGGATTAAGCAGAACTATAGTTTCAGAGTATTTTAATGGAGTAACTTCAAAAATTTCTGGAATTGGTTTAAATGGTATTGAAAAAAAAATAAAATATATTCACAAACAAGCATTTAATAATAATATTAATGTATTACCGATTGGTGGGATTTATAAGTATAGAAAAAATGGTGAAGTTCATCAATATCAAGGTAAATTAATTCATTTACTTCAAAGTGCAGTAACAAACAAATGTTTTGCAACATATAAAAAATATGCAAATGGAATTTACAATCTACCCCCTATAAATTTGAGAGATTTAATTGACTTTAGAAAAAGATATTTAAAATCATCAATAGACATTTCGGAAGTTGAACCGATATCTGAAATATTAAAAAGATTTGGAAGTGGTAGTATGTCTCATGGCGCTTTGTCTAAAGAGGCTCATGAAACATTAGCTATTGGGATGAAC
>MDSV01215825.1_pt1 | contig 11426 bp, 11 predicted proteins | sample 810851 | NCBI WGS metagenome assembly MDSV01 (sample SAMN05326640, study PRJNA326480) | marine metagenome | isolation source: seawater | place: Atlantic Ocean: North East | collected 2012 | reverse complement strand
TTTGCTTCTCTATCATGGATATTTGCGTTAAGTGGTTAGATTACTATCCAATTGGGCAAGTACTTTTTTTAAGATTTTTTATAGGGTTCATTCCAATTTTTTTTATCATACCAAAAGATAAATTATTTTCTTTTTATAAAACTTCACGCCCTGGTCTACACGCTTTCAGAGCGATAACTGGTGCGTTAGCTATAATTGCATTATTTTTCGGTTTAAGGGAATTGCCATTAGCCGATGTAGTATCTTTAACTTTTGGAGGACCTATATTCGTCACAATAGCATCAATAATTTTTTTATCTGAACGAGTTGGAATTAAAAGATGGTCAGCAGTATTCCTTGGATTTTTGGGCATGCTTTTAATTGTTCAGCCTGCTTTCACAAATCTTAATTACTATTATATTACTCCCATTATTTTCTGCATATTTTTTGCATGTGTAGCTATCAGTGTTAGATCTCTTTCAAAAACAGAAGCCAATTACACGATCGCATTTTATTTCACATCGCTTTGTGCTTTATTGGGATTAAGCACAATTCTGTTCAGCGATTGGGTAATGCCAACTCCTTTAGATTTTTTATTATTTTGCGTGCTTGGATTGTGTGGAAGTATAGCCAATTTATTATTGACTCAAAGCTATAGGTTGGCAGAGGCTTCACTTGTTACTCCAATTAAATATTTAAGCTTGGTATTTGCAATTGTTTTTGGCTTCTTTATTTGGAGCGAGGTTCCAAAAATTTTAACTTTATTAGGAGCAGCATTAGTCATAACTAGTTCTTTAATTATTTTTATGAGGGAGAACAAATTAAAAAAACAAATAATTACTCCAAGAACATGACTAGACCACCAAAATACTGGGCTAAAGCAAAAAAAATTTTATCAAAAAAGGATAAAGTCATAAAAAAACTAATTTTAAACTATAAAGATGGAAATCTTGTTACACGCAACGATGTTTTTTTTTCTCTTTGTAAAAGTATTATAGGGCAACAGATTAGTGTAGCTGCCGCCAACTCAGTTTTTTTAAAGTTTAAAAAAAAATGCAATAATAGAATCAATGCTAAGACTGTAAATAAATTATCGTTTAGTAGCTTAAAAAGTTGTGGCCTGAGTAGACAAAAAGTTAAAGGTATAAAAGATTTAGCTAAAAGAATTCTTGATAAAACTTTTAAATCAAGTTTGATTAAAGAAATGACGGATGAAGAAGCTATTGAATACTTATCTGATTTAAAACAAATTGGAAGATGGTCTGCTGAGATGATACTGCTTTTTACTTTTAACCGTCCAAATATTTGGCCCCTTCAAGACATTGGACTGCTAAGAGCAATTTCAAATAATTATAATCAGAAATACCTTCCACCACAAAAGTTTCTAGATAAGCTTTATAAAAAATTCTCACCTTATTGTTCTGTAGCAACTTGGTATTTGTGGAGATCTATAGACAATGAACCTATACAATACTAGCAACCCTCTACAATTTGATGTTGTCTAATAGCGTATCCTTTTAAAATTGAATGAGCATCTTGATATTCCTCAGAATTATAAAATAGGTTAGCTTCATCAAAAGACTGAAATTCTATGACTACAGTTCTTGGAGAACTATTACCTTCATTAGACTTAGCTTTGCCTCCTCTAATAAGAAATTTACCTTTATATTTTTCAACTGCCCCTCTAGCTTTAACGGCATATTCTTTAAGCTTTACCTCATTACTAATGTTTTTATAAACACAGACCACATAACCTTTCATTTACAACTCCTTAAAAATAATTTAGTTTTTTCTATGGCTGAGAAACTTATCATAGACTGGAAACAATATAATCTAATTACAGAAAAATTAGCAATACAAATTCATCAAAGTGGAAACAAGCCAGATATGTTAATTGGAATTATGAGAGGAGGAGCACCTATAATAGATGTTCTTAGCAGAATTTTTAAATTAAAATGTGCTTATCTAGCCGTAGAGTCATATTCTGGAAAAGGATTAGAGGATCAACAAGGTGAATTAGTATTTTCCCGAGAAATGAGCTCAACAGTTCAAGATATGAGAGGAAATATTCTTTTGTGCGATGACTTGTCTGATACAGGGGTAACATTAAACAGAAGTATTAATTGGCTAAAAAAATATCCTCCACTAAAAGGAAATATTAAAGATATAAAGACAGCAGTCCTTTGGAAAAAGAAAGACTCAACTTTTGAACCAGATTTTTGTGCTCAAAAATTAGATGACAACCCTTGGATTGTTCAACCTTTTGAGCGATACGAGGAAATAAGGATTGAAGATTTAATTAAGAAACATAACATTTAAGGGCCGAATTTCTCCGGCCCAAAAAATTTAAGCTACGTAAAAACTTATTACGCTAAGCACGGCAATAACCCAAATTGCAGGAGAAGTTTTTGAAAACTTTCCAGATAAAATTTTGATTAATGCATAAGAAATAAACGCAAGAGCTATACCATTGCTAATACTATACGTTAAAGGCATAGTAATCATTGCCACAACAGCTGGGCCAGACTCAGATATGTCATCCCATTCAATATTTGTAATATTTCTTACAAACAAAATTGCTACATACAATAAAGCCGCTCCATCAATTTCTTTTGGAAGGCTAGTTGCTAAAGGAGAGAAAAATAAGCAGGCTAAAAATAAAACCCCAATAACTAAAGAAGTCATTCCTGTACGACCACCAGCTTTTACCCCAGCACCTGACTCTACATAACTTGTTACAGTTGTTGTGCCCATTAATGCGCCTGCAACAGTGCCAACACTGTCTGACAACATCGCTTTATTTATGTCTTTTACTTTTCCTTGCTTATCAACTTTGCCTGCAACATTTGCTACAGAAGTTAGTGTTCCTGCTGTATCGAAGAAGTCAATAAATAACAAAGTGAAAATTACAGTTGACATCCCAGCGGTGAAAGCAGCTGTTAAATCGAATTCAAAAAGATAAGTCATTGGAGGAATAGAACCAACTACTCCATTAAATTTAGCTAGACCAGTTGCCCATGCAATTACACTGAAAACTAAGATACCTATAATTATGTTGCCTTTAATTTTCATTTTTTCTAGGACAATCATCACTACAAAAGCCAAACAACCTAAAAGCACTAGTGGGTTTTTAATATCCCCTAAAGTTACAAGAGTCACTGGATGATCTCCAACAACCCCCATAATTTCAAGACCGATAATTGCAAGAAATAATCCTATACCCGCTCCAATTCCAAGTTTTAAACTTTTAGGTATAGAATTTATTAGCCATGCTCTTATTGGTGTTAAAGAAATTATTAAAAACAGAACACCAGCAACTAAAACAGCTCCAAGTGCTGCTTGTGGTGTGTAACCCATTCCAGCCACTACTCCAAAAGCCACAAATGCATTTATTCCCATTCCAGGAGCCAAACCTATTGGCCATGTTTTCCCGTAGAAAGCCATTATAAAACAAGCTATTGAGGTGGCTAAAATTGTTGCAGTAAACACTGCTCCAAAATCAAAAAAACCTTTTTCTGGTCCAGCAAATTCGCCAGATAGAATAAAAGGGTTTAAAAACATAATATAAGCCATAGTAAGGAATGTTGTTACTCCAGCGATTACTTCAGTCCTAAAATTAGTTTTATGTTTTTTATATTCAAAATATTTTTCCATCATAGTTAAACCTTTCGTTGATTCTAAATACTCCGATTCGCAGCGAAAATCCCATGAAATTTGAGAATAGTGCCTATTTTACAACCTGAAGGTAATATTTCTGTTTATAAGTTTTAGATGTAAAATAAGATATTTATTTATGACTAAAACTAAGTTTATTTTTTTAATTTTTTTCAGCTTTTTAATCACAACAGCTTGCCAAACAGTTTCGAACAAAATTGATGAAGCCACAAAACTTGAAGAAAAAGAATTAAGCAAATGGCTCAACAAATCAGAGTCGGATCTTAAAATTGCTTATGGGCAACCTGATAAAGTAGAATTTTTAAATACTAGAAATAGAAATTATATTTATAAAAGTAAAAAATTCAAAATTAATTGCGAGAGAAAATTCGAAATTAATCCAAAAAATATAGTAATTGGTTTTAGTAGTAAAAATTGTTTTTAATTTTTAAAAATTACTTTAAAATTTTAGCTGTTTTAAGAATAAAAGAATATTCCTCCGCTAGCTCTGTAATTGCGTTATCCCGCCCACTCATACCACCATGACCAGCAGCTTCCATTTTACACTTTAGTAATTGAGTATTATTGTCAGTTTTTAAATCTCTTAATTTAGCAATATATTTTACAGGCTCAGAATAAAGCACTCGATTATCAAACAATGAGGTTGTAATTAACATGGAAGGATAGTCTTTTTTGCCTAAATTATTATAAGGCGCATAAGATAAAATATATTCAAAGTACTCTTTACTTTTAATCGGATTTCCCCACATCTCCCATTCTCCAGGTGTTAAAGGCAATTTTTCATTTAGCATTGTTGTCATCACATCTACAAATGGAACAAGCAATAACATTGAGAAAAATAATTCTGGAGCCATATTAGCAACTGCCGAGCCAGTGAGTCCTCCGGCTGAACCACCATAAAAACAAACTCCGCCCTTATATGTGTATCTCTGAGCAATTAAATGATTTGCACATGCTATATAATCTAAAAAAGTGTTCTTTTTGAATTTTTTTCTACCTTTTTCATGATGAGAATCTCCCAAATCCCCTCCTCCTCTAACATGAGCTATAGCAAAAGTTATACCTCTATCAATTAAACAAAATCTTGAAGCGCTAAATGATGGAGAAACACTGTGTTTGTAAGCACCGTAAGCATAAAGAAGAATTTTTGATTTTCCATTTTGTTTAGCTGTTTTTAATCTAACCAAACTAATTGGAATCATTTGACCATCATGTGACTCAGCTTTAATTCTCTCTACCACATACTTATTTGGATCATGCCCTGAAGGAATTTCAGTTTCTTTTACTAACTTTTTTTCTTTAGTTACCACATCATACTCATATACTCTACCAGGTGTTGACATACTCTCCCAACCAACTCTTATCTTTGTAGTATTAGTATCTCTTTGCATCAAGGATGCCCCTGGAACACCGATAGCTTCACTAGAAATTTTTATTTCCTCTTCTTTGTTGGTTTCAATATTTCTTACATAGAGTTTTTGAATAGCGTCTGATTTTTCTCCGCGTATTATAAAATTATCTAGGAATTCAAATCCTCCAATTACTGTTTCTTTTTTTGAAGCGATATAAACTTCTAATTTTTCTACTTGATCAGTTTTACAACGTAAAACTTTATAATCTCTAGCGTCTTCATTGGTGTGAATATAAAAATAACCTTGCCAGCAGTCTATGGAATATCTAACATCTTTTTTTCTTTTCTTAAATAAAATAGGTTTAATATCTTGAGACTCTGCAGAAAAAAAATATTCTTCTGTTGTAATATGATCTGAAGTACTGATAATAAAATATTTTTCGTCTGAAGTAATACTCATACCACAAGTAAAAGTAGGATCTGACTCTTCAAAAATTAGAACATCCTTTTTAACAGGTGTTCCAATAGTATGTTTAAAAATTTGTCTTGGTCTGTGGTATTTATCTAACTTAGAATAAAAGAAACTTTTACTATCTAGAGACCAAGTTATATTTCCACTTGTATTCTCAATTATATCTTTTTCATTTTTATTTGTTCTAAGGTCTCTTAAGTAAATAGTATAATATTCAGAACCCTTTAGATCTAATGAGTAAGCAATGAAATTATCACAGTAAGATATGTTTACAGCACCAAGACCAAAGTATTCTGATCCAGATTTTTGCTTCTCTAAATCACTATCAAAAACTATTTCTTCAGGCTTGGAACCATCTATGAGCTGACGTATTCTTTTACCATAATTTCCTTTGGCTTCAGTTTTAGTCCAATAATAATATTTTTTGTCTTTATATTTTAATCCAGTATCGTCTAATTTAATTTTACCTTTAATCTCATCAAATAGGTTTTTTTGTAAATTTTTTATATCTTTAAAGTAATTTTCAGTAACTGTATTATTTGCTTCTATATAATCTTTGACGTCTAAATTTAGTTTTTCAGGGTCTTTTAAAACTTCAAGAATATTTGGCTGATCTATCCAGGAATAATCGTCCTCTAAAACAATATCGTGGTACTTTTTCTCACTCTTAATTTGCTTCAGTTTTGGTATATTCATAATTGAAAATTATATGAATTTATTTTTATTAGGTATTATCATATTTGTCGTAGTTTATTTATTTTTGAACTGGTTTGCACGTACTAGTTCAAAAAAGATCGCTACCACAATAAAAAAGCTTGCAGTTTATTTGTCAGTATTTTTGGCTGCACTTTTAGCTATCGGTGGTAAATACATCTTTTCTCTTCCTTTTTTGTTTGTTATTTTAAGTGGATTAAAAATTAAGGGGCTTAGCGCTCTTCAAATGTTTCAATTGTGGAGATTAATTCAATTTTTAAAGAACTCAGGAAGATTTTCCCAGGGACAATTTGGAAAATCTCAGGGCTCCTCTAGTGTTACTACGAACGAAGCTTATAAACTTTTAGGGTTAAAAAAAGGAGTAAGCAAAGAAGAAGTTTTAAAAGCAGCAAATAATCTCCAAAAGAAAATTCACCCTGATATGAATAGAGAAGTAAGAACTGAAAGATTGAGTCAGTTAGTTAATGAAGCTAAGGATAAGATAATCAAAACTGATTTCAGTTAATTAATAATTCAATTGATTTATTTAAAACTTCGTCAAAAGAAATTCTATTTGCACCTAGTGTATTGTGAGTGGTCGTCTCCTCTGTTTCACCCTCAGGGATTATAACATTTATATTCGAAGAATATTTACCGTATGCTTGAACAGGACTATCCATGAATAATGCCAAACATTTTACATTTAATGCCGAGGCAATATGTAACCATCCAGTATCATTACCTAGATAAAGATCACAATTCTTAATGATAGGTAGAGTTTCATTAATTTTTAATTTAGCAAAAGAAATACAATTACTACCTACATCAGATTTAAGTATCTGATCTACTAGACTTTTGTCGTTTTTTCCTGCAGCTAAATAAAATTTAGTAGGGACACTCTCATTAATTTTTTTACATAAATCAATGTAGTTTTGAACTGCCCACCTTTTAGTTGGACCACTCGCCGATATACCCAAACAGATATGCTTAAATTTATCTGAAAATTGATTTTTAATATTTTCGAATTTATGTTGTTCTATCTTTAATTTTGGTTGTGTCGGAATAATTAGATTTAATTCGTTCTCTACAAAAATTTTAGCTGAAGTAACAATATTATCTTTTTTTCTAAATAAAGGGTATTGAGCAATTTTTTGAATTCCTGCAAATTTTGCAATAAAAAAGTATCGCAGTGAACTATTAAAAATGAAAACTTTTTCAAAATTTTTTTCTTTAATTTTATTAACTAAATTAAAAAACCCTGACACTCCATCATGAGAACCAGAATTATTATTTGTTCTGTCTAAAGTTATAATTTCATCAATGTGTTCGTCGTCAATCAAAAGTTCGTGTGCTCTTGAATTTTTTTTGACTAAAATAGAAACTGCAGATCTATATTTTTCTGAAATTGCGTGAATATACGGAAGATAAATTACCATATCTCCCATTCCAACTTTTGGTTGTATTACTAAAACTTTCATTTTAATTTTTAATAATATAACTTAGATGAATTAAATTGGGTAAGATTATGATAAAAAAAGGAGTTTATGCGGCAGGTTTAAGCGTGATTAATCCTGATAACACTTTAAATGTAGATGCAACTATAAATCATGCTACCGAAGCAATACACAATGGTTTACATGGTATTTTCTTCTTTGGCTCAACTGGACAAAGCCAATTAATTCCAACAAAAGAAAAAAAAGAACTTATCGCAAAAATAGCAAGTCACAAATTGAGAAAACAATTTTTTCTTGGAACTGGAATGAATTCTCTTAATGAGAATATAGACTTAATAAAATATGCAATGGAATATGAATTTAGAGATTTTTTAATTATGCCACCAGCATATTATAAAAGTAATACAGATATTGGAGTGTCGAATTTTTATTCTAAATTAATAAAAGCTGTGCCTAAAATTAGAATTATTCTTTATAATTTTGAAAAATTAAGTGGATATGAATTTTCTATTAAAGCAGTCACTGAGTTAGTGAATTCTTTTCCAAAAAATATTGTCGGATGTAAAGATTCAAGCTACAATCTATTTGAAAATTTGAAATTACCAAACTTTTTAATTTTCCCTGGATCAGAGGCAAAACTTCTAAAAGGACTAGAACTTGGTTGTGCTGGATGTATTTCAGCTGTTACTAACGTTACTCACTCTTTAGCTAGAAAAGTTTTTGATGATTTCGAAAATAAAAAAAGCCAATCAAAAAATGATCAACTAATTGCAGTAAGAGAGACTTTTGATAAATATAATTTAATATCAGCATTACACAGTTTTCTATCAAATAAGGATATGAATTATAAAAATATTTTACCACCTTTAGTTTTATTGCCTGATGAAAATCAAAAGGAATTAATTAAAAAATTGAGTAATCTGAAATTTACATTAGAAAAAAACTTAGCTGCTTAATATATGATTCTAGCAAGAATATTTTCAAAGATTTACAAAGAAGATGGAATTATATTAATTGATTCTAAAGGACAAAAATACATCTGCGGAAATCCAAGAAAAGAAAAACCCGTAACTATAAAATTACTTAAAGAAAATTTAAATTGGAGGCTAATTCTTGATCCCGAACTCGAATTTCCTGAAGCATATATGAGAAATGAGATAATAATACAAAACGCAACATTAAAAGAATTTTTAATGGACTTTGTTAAAAATCTAGGCAGAAGAGAAGTAAATTCTGCGAGTTATATTTCAAAACGAATTTTTCAATTATGGAGATTTTTATCAAATTTTAATTTGCCAGGCAAAGCAAGAAAAAATGTGGAGCACCACTATGATATTGGAGGAGAAAAAGGAGAAAAACTTTACGATATATTTCTAGACAAAGGTCATAGGTTATATTCATGTGCTTACTGGAAAGATGATACGAAGACCTTGGAAGAGGCACAACAAAATAAAATTGATCACATACTAAAAAAACTAGACATTAAAAAAGGTCAAAGGATTTTAGAGGTTGGTTGCGGATGGGGAGGAATGGCCTTTGAAATCGCAAGACAAAAAGGTTGTGAGGTTAAGGGTATTTCTTTGAGTAAAAATCAAATTTCTTATTGCAAGTCAAAAGCAAAAGAATTGGGTTTAGATAATCAAGTAGACTTTGAGTTAGCAGATTATAGGGAGATCAAGGGTAAATACGATAGAATTTTTTCAGTTGGAATGTTCGAGCATGTTGGAAAAAAATTTTATAAAGCTTTTTTTGAGTCAATGAACAGGTTGTTAAAAAACGATGGTATTTTTCTATTGCATACTATCGGAGTTGTAGACAAACCTTCTCCACCAAACAAATTTATTAACAAATACATCTTTCCTGGAGGCGTTTGTCCTTCGTTCAGCCAAATAATTAAACCTATTGAAAAAACAGGATTAATTGTGGCAGACACAGAAACTCTTATAAGACATTATGATAAAACATTAGAAAATTGGCTTGAGAGATTCCTTCTTAAAAGGCAAGAAGTAAAAGATCTCTTTGATGAAAAATTCGTAAAAATGTGGGAATTTTATTTAGCGAGCTGTGCTGCAGCTTTTAGATATAGGGACTTAGCTGTTTTTCAATTACAAATTGTGAAAAATTTTCAATCAGCCCATCGTACACGAGACTATATATATAATTCTTAAAAACTGTTATTTAGTTTAGTACAGGCATGAAAAAAAAAAAAATTAGAAAAAAAATAAGTAAAAAAAAAGTTAAAAAACGTAAGTTAAAAAAAAGAAGAAAAAACTTTCTAAGAAGAAAGCGAATTAAAAAAGTCAAATTTAAAAAGATCAGAAATAGAAGAAAAAAAAGAAAGTCAAAAAAAACAAGAGCAATAATTACAAGTTTTCTAAAGATAAACGAAAAATTAAAATCTTCTCTTAGATTCAATTTTAATTTGGATCAATCCCTTAAAAACTTTTTTCAAGGCATTTCAGATAAAGTTTCTGAAGTTAGCAAAGTAATACAAGAAGAAAGAGAAAAACAAAAAAGACTCAAACTCCAAGCAATGCAAAGAGAAAAAAAAGAAATGAAAAAGAGAATACAAATTGAAGAAGCGAATAAGATTAAATATAAAGAGCAAGAGTTAAAAGATGAAATTAAACTTGAGAAAGAAAGAAAAAAGGAATTGCAGAAATTTATTAGAATAGAACAAGCAGAACTAAGAAAAGAACAAGCACAGAAACAGAGACAATTTTTAGAACGAATAAAATTAGAGAAAAAAATTGAACAGTTCAGAAAAAGAGAAGCATTAGAAATTAAAAATCTTGAAAAATTTGTATTAAGTCAACAAAGAGAATCTTATGCAGATGTCCAAGAAAGAATTGATAAAATAAAAGAAAAGTATCAACTATTAAGAGATCAAAAAATTAGAGAAAGAGTAGAACAATTAGGTGTAAAAGTTGAAGAAGGTGATGATCGATTTATATTACTTGAAAAAGAAAAAGCTTACAATCTTGAACGACAAAAAATTGAATTTGCTCTAGAAAGCTTTTACAGATCCGCACACAGCTTATGTTTTCAAATTAATAAAAGGTATATTCCAAAATATTTAAGCATTATGAGAGTAATTGACAGAAGATTTGAAACAGGTGAAATTTTTATAAAGTGGGATGATGTCCCAGATGAGGAATGGTTAATTTTGATTTATATTAAAAACAACTCTCCAGATGAGGGAATTATAATTGAGGACAAGACTAATCCGGAAAAAAATATGTCACATGAGTTTAAACATAACGAAATTTTTAGAGCCTCTGACCTGATGGTAGACTCTTTGACAAAACTCTTAGATAAAGAAAGAAATAAAAAAAAAGCTAGTTAATTAATTGATCTAATTTTTTAATTTCCCCAATTTTAAATATAATTGCATCTTCTTTTTTATATCCAAATTTTTCAGCGTTTGCTTTAAACCGCACTGGGGGCTCCCAAATTGGTTCTAAACTTAAGATAGCTGTACCCCAATGCATTCCAACAACTTTTTTAACTTTAAGATCTTTCATAAGAGACAAGAGTTCTTCAGGGTTTGCATGAGCTGTTGATTTATCTTTAACATCTATTATTGGAAAAAAATTATAAGCACCAATGTTTCCGAAACCTAAGTCAATCGGACCAAATTTTTCTCCTAAATCTTTATAAAAAGGTGCAGGCCCAGTATCGCAGGCAAAAAAGATTTTTTTATCTTTGTATTCAATTAAAAAACTCCCCCAAAGACTTCTATTAGTATTTCCATCACCCCAAATCCAACGTTTACTCCAATGTTGTGCTGGCAACATAGTTA
>MDSV01086114.1_pt1 | contig 11426 bp, 9 predicted proteins | sample 810851 | NCBI WGS metagenome assembly MDSV01 (sample SAMN05326640, study PRJNA326480) | marine metagenome | isolation source: seawater | place: Atlantic Ocean: North East | collected 2012 | reverse complement strand
CCTAGAACAGATGTTCCTGCTGGTGATATAGGCGTGGGTGGACGTGAGATTGGGTTTATGTTTGGACAGTATAAAAGATTAAAAAATGAATTTAGTGGAGTTCTGACCGGCAAAGGTTTGAACTGGGGAGGCAGCTTGATTCGTCCTGAGGCAACTGGATATGGTACAGTCTACTTTTGTGAAGAAATGTTTAAAACAAAGGGTGAATCTCTAGATGGAAAAATTGTCACAATATCAGGATCAGGTAATGTTGCTCAATTTGCTGCTGAAAAATGCATCGAACTTGGTGCTAAAGTTGTGACTTTATCTGACTCATCTGGAAGTATATATGATAAAGATGGAATTAATACAGAAAAACTTCAGTTTGTAATGGACCTTAAAAATAACAAACGTGGAAGAATTAAAGATTACGTTTCTGAATTTAATGCAGAGTATATAGAAGGTAAAAGACCATGGAGTGTCCCATGTGATTTAGCTATCCCGTGCGCTACTCAAAATGAACTAGATGTTAATGATGCAAAAACATTGGTAGATAATGGTTGTAAGGCTGCTGCAGAGGGAGCTAACATGCCAACAACTCCAGAAGCTGTAGAATTGTTTCAGAAGAATGGTGTTTTATTTGGACCAGGTAAGGCTGCCAATGCTGGAGGTGTAGCAGTTTCAGGGCTTGAAATGAGTCAAAATAGTAGTTTTGAAAACTGGACTAGACAAGAAGTGGATAGTCGTCTACATAATATTATGATTAGCATTCATAGCCAATGTCAAGAGCATGGAAAAAACAGTTCAGAAACTAATTATGTTAAAGGTGCTAATATTGCGGGTTTTATTAAAGTTGCTGACTCTATGCTAGATCAAGGTTTAGTCTAAATACCAGAAGATTCTTCTTCATTTAAATCTTCTAATTTCTGGATGGGCTCTTTTAAAATAATCGAGTTCCCATTACTCCCATCAATTTGTATGGTAAGAGCTTTTTTTAAGCTTAACCATTTTAGATATTTTGTTTCTTTTTTAATCTTGCAAGAATCGATCCAGTCTAAATCAAGTGTCTTATTTTTTTTCTGTTGAGTTAAATATCCTACACGAAGATTTGTCAAGTTGTGAAAAAAATGACTTCCAAAAGATGGCTCGGCATTTAAAGTTTCAATACTCATTTCAATAATTGCCTTAGCTCCAGAAATTTGCTCCCAAGTAACTGGAATTCCCAGCCATGGATCAGAACTTCCCCATCTTCCTGGTCCTATTAAAAGATAAGGGTGCTTAGAGCATATTTCTTTATTTAGATCTTCAATTTCTTTAGAAATTTCGATTGTTTTAGATATATCAAATTCATCCATCTTAACCATTAATATATCTTTAATATCCGATGAAATGCCATCTCCCATTCCGAGATTTGTCTCAAACAATATATTTCTCTTTTCCTTTAAAAGCTTACTAGTATCTTTAATTAGACCTTCAATCAGCATTGGTTTCATTTGCAATATGCAAAAATCAGCGACTATATTTTTATTGTTATCTTCGTTTAAGTTCACTGCAAATTCAAATTCTACAGGACAGCCAAGAGATTCTTTACCAAATTTCAATAAATCTTTCAAAATTTGAGAAAGAGGAAAAATTTTCCATTTTAATATATTGTTAAAACTAACGATACGCGCGCCATCATATAATAAAGAGTCTCTTATGATTTGTTCATTTTTTGGTATAACGCTTCCAATATATTTAAGCTGCTTATCTTTTTCTGCAACATCTAAATTATATAGCTTTAAATTGTAATTTTCACCTTTTTGAATAGGGTTTATGCCATTGTTAATATTCAGGGCATAAAATTCGTGCTGACTAGAGTCAATGGTTGATTTGATTGAATAAAATTGATGAATTATATTTGGATATTTTGGGCAGAATCGAAGATTTTTCTTGCCATCTACTACAGTCTTTCCAAGTCCAAGCGCTAAGTATGCAACTCCATCATTACGTTTTATATATGATGATGGATAATAATTATAGCTTTGCGCAACACCACTAAATGTTGGGTAGAAACGGTTTTCATGAACTTGTCCAATCATTTCCATAATAATAATACCCATTTTTTCTTCTTCCATTCTTTGGCTGATTTTATCAATTAAAGACTTTGGAGCAACAAAAAAAGTTGATGCATAAATTCTCTTAATTGCTTCACAAACTTGATTTAATCTTTCTTCAATTGAAATTGAACTATTTGGTAGCATAAAAGTTGAATACATTCCAGATAATGACTGATATTGTGAATCTTCGCTTAAACTAGATGACCTAATTGCAATTGGATAGTTGATATTATTTAATAATTTTTTTATGTTTCTGATTAGATTTTTATCAAGTTTGGCTTTTAAAAAATGTTGAATTAACTTTTGATTACTTTTTTCTTTAATAGCTATATCCCAAAGTTTATTTTTATTCATAAATTTATCGAATTCATCTGTTCCAATTACAGTAACATTAGGAACTCTTATATTTATTTTTGGATATTTTTTTATTATATTAGAATTTTTTAATTGATTTGCGGCAAAGGCAAGCCCTCGAGCCTTACCCCCTAAAGATCCTGAGCCTATTTTTGTAAACTTATGTTTAATATTATTAGTATGAGAATCAAATTCAACAATTGGTGCATCGTCAATATTTTGTTCATACTCAGACAATAACTTTAGATGGTATTCCTTTCTTTTTTCAAGATATTTAAATTTCTCTGGTCCTATTTCTCTAAATTTGTTAGCAAGGTCAAATTCCCCTCGGATTGCTAACCAATTTGAGAAATGATTTCTAGAAGCATGATACTCGATAGATTCTAGAGGTAATTTTTCAAGGTTAGATTTTAAGTTTGAAACAGATGAAACAGATTTTATTTTTTTCCCTTTTGCATTTTTTAGTATTAGATCTCCAAATCCTAAATTATCTACCATAAACTTTTTTATTTCTTTAAATAAAGAGCCAGATTTTTTTGATATAAAGTGTCCTGTAATATTTAAAGCCTCCTGTTTGTAATCTGATCGATTTGAGAGCATTAATATTGGCAGGTAAGGCTCTTTAGATTTAATGTATTTAGCTAATTTTAAACCAGATTTTTGTTGTTTGCCAGATTTTGGAAATCGAATATCGGATAAGACTCCAATTATATTTTGCTGATAAGTATTAAAATATTTTTTTGCATCTTCATAGTTTTTAGCAAGAAGTATCTTAGGTCTGGCTCTCATTCTAATTAATCGATGGGCATCGTTTAGACTTTTACTCATGAGTTCTTTCGTATGGTATAATACTTGTTTGTAAATTTCTGGATAAAATGTTGAATAATACCTAACGTTATCTTCAATTAATAGAATAACCCTAACATCTCCAATTTGAATGTCACGTTTAACATTTTTTTTATCTTCTACATATTTAATTATTGCTGCAAAAACATGCGAATTACCGGTCCATATGAATACATTGTCAAAAATATTTTTAATATTATTGCCTAGTACCCTTACTTCTGATTCATCAAATGCCAAAAGAACCATTGGCTTTCTAGGATATATATGTTTTATTTTTTCAGCAAATGAAAGAGGGTTCATATCTGATATTCGAAGCATCACAATCACAAGGTCATATGGCCTTTCTTCAATCATACTAAGAGCTTGCTTTGCAGTATGCGCATTCCATATTCGAGGAGCATAACTTAAGTTCATCCCTTTAAATTCTGTTAAAATTTGTTCTGAAAGCCTTCCATCTTGCTCTAATATGAAAGCATCATAGGGACTAGCAACTAGCAATATTTCATGAACACGAAATTGCATTAAATCTTGAAATTTTAATTTATCAATACTTTTTGGCATACTATTTTATGTCATCTATAATCTCTAATACTGTTTCAAAGTTAGAGGCAATAAAATCAGCTTTACTAGACACCAACTTTCGGTTAATATTCTCTGTAAAACAAATAAATGAAGTTACCCCTTGAATTGTTTTTAATTCTAAATCAGTGCTTCCATCTCCTATAACATATGCTCCATTTTTCAAATTAAGAGTTTTTACTGCACGTATTTTACCGTCAATATGGCTTAAGAGAGATTTATTATTTATACCATTAATGTATCCATTGTTATCATATGTGAATTCATTTGCAAAAACATGATTTTCTTTAATCCCATATTCATTAACAATAGGAATAATGATTTCCTTAAAACCCCCCGATACAATATATATTCTATCTTTATTAGATATAATTTTATCTTTATTATTTAAGAATGAAGTTGTAATCCTCTTACTTAAAGTTTTTATAATATCTTGGATTTGATTTTTATGAATACTTAATAAAGAAACTCTTTTTTTTAATGCTATATCAAAATCAAGCTTTCCTTCCATTGCTTGATTTGTTAAGCTTTGTATTTCTTGTTTTATTGAATCCGTATTATCGCCTAAAAAGGATTTTGCCATTTCATCTAAAGTTTCATCTTTAATGAAAGTGCTATCAAAATCAATAATTAATAATGACTTACTTTGAATGTTTTTTTAAAACCTCTCGAAGTCCTGTTTCTTTACGATTTAGAATATTGCTAATATTGCCTCGGTGCTTCCATATACCTATGGTAGAACACAATGTAGCAGCAATTACAGTATAAAAATTATAACTTTCAGAGAATCCTAAAATATATTCAGGATTAATGATTAACAATACGGGTAATAAAATATATGCTATTATTGAACCTACAGCAACATAGTCTGTTAGGATTGTGGTTAATGTAACAAATAAAATACAATAAAAGCCAATCTCGGCATTTATCCCTAAACACATCCCCATAAAACAGGCCATTCCTTTTCCGCCCCTAAAGCCCATGAAAAAAGGAAATATGTGCCCAATTACTGCCATTGATCCTGATATAATCATTAGCATTGGCAGATCTGCGTGATTTGGGTATAAAATCTTTATAAAATAAACAGCGAGAAATGATTTTAATACATCAATAATTCCAACAATTAATCCATTTTTCCAACCCATGATCATAAAGGAGTTTGATCCTCCAGCATTACCAGTACCATGCTCTCTTATATCAAAGCCCATGACCCATTTTGTCACCAGGTATGATGCCATTAAATTGCCCATAAAGTATCCTACCACAATACTAGTAAGTATTGGAATGATTTCCATATCTTCTCCTTAAATTAAAATCGTTAGATACCTAGAAATTACAAATCTCTAGTAGTTTTGAAAAGTTTAAATTGTAAATAAGAATTGATTATAAAGTAGATTATAATTCTTTTATATCAGATAGTAGCTGAGTTAGCATATCTTTAGCATCACCAAAAACCATAATGCTATTATCATATCCAAATAATTCATTTTGAATACCCGCAAAACCAGCATTCATAGTACGTTTATTTATGATTACAGTCCTAGCTTTATCTACATTGAGAATAGGCATGCCATAAATAGGACTACTCTTATCACTTCTTGCTGCAGGGTTAACTACGTCATTGGCCCCAAGAACAAGTGCCACATCACAATCTTCAAATTCAGGGTTTATTTCATCCAAATCTTTAAGTTGTTCGTAAGGGACATTTGCTTCAGCAAGCAAAACATTCATATGGCCTGGCATTCTGCCAGCTACAGGGTGAATAGCGTAAAGAACAGTTTTTCCCATAGATTCAAGATGTTCTGCAAGCTCTCGAACTCCATGTTGTGCTTGAGCGACCGCAAGTCCATAACCAGGGACAATAACAATTTTTTCAGCTGCATCAAAAATCATTGCAGCCTCTTCTGTAGAGTAACTCTTAATATTAACTTCTTTGCCTGATCCTCCGCTACTTTCAACTTCTCCACCGACAGCACCAAAAATTACATTAGCAAGGGACCTATTCATACCTTTGCACATAATTTTTGTTAGAATAATTCCTGATGCTCCGACTAACGATCCGCATATTATTAAAGCATTTCCTGCCGCTGAATCTGGATTGTTCCCAATTAAAACAAAGCCAGTCATTGCAGCTGCGACACCAGAGTAAGAATTTAATAGTGATATAACAACGGGCATATCAGCTCCGCCAATAGGAATAACTAAAAAAATACCTAGTAAGGCTGAAAGACCTATTATTACATAAAAAGCAGTCATCATTTCATTGCCCATAATCATCATAACTGTACTACCAACTAAAATTAGAGCAAGCATTGCATTTAATGCTTGTTGCCCCATAAATGTTATTGGTTGACCACTAACAAAACCCTGAAGCTTTCCAAATGCTATGAAGCTCCCTGTAAAAGTAAGAGTCCCCACAATTATACTTAATGAAATAGCAACAAATGTAAATGTGCTTCCATCACCAATTTTTAAAAATTCAGAGCAAGCAACAAGTGCAGATGCAGCTCCTCCAAATCCATTGAAAATAGCAACAAGCTGAGGCATTTGAGTCATTTCAACCTTTATAGCGAAAAATGCACCGATAACTGTTCCCAGTAAAAGAGCAATTCCAATCAGTGTCCAATTTAAGGCGATAGGCTCTCCATTAACTTCTGTGCCATTCAAACCTACAGTTGCTAAAATAGCGAGTAACATTCCAAATGATGAGATTAAGTTTCCATTGCGAGCAGTTCTAGGATGACTAAGCATTTTGAGTCCATAAATAAAACAGACAGCAGCAACAAGGTAAGCTATATTTATATAAATTTCCATTATTTCTTCTTCTTAAACATTTTTAACATTCTATCTGTTACCATAAATCCACCTACAACATTAATCATTGCAAATAAAACTGAAACAAACCCTAGCCATGTTGCAACATCTGCATTAACTTGAGTTGAAAGAAGAGCACCAATAATTGCAATCCCTGAAATAGCATTAGAGCCTGACATAAGAGGGGTGTGTAGTGTTGGCGGTACTTTGGTTATAATTTCAAATCCAACAAATATAGCTAAGACAAATATTGTAATTACAGTAATATCCATTAGCTTATTGCCTCCTTGGTTCTTTCGTCAACAATCTCTCCATTATATAAATATAATGAACCATCAGTAATTTCATCTTCTACATTTAAACTTAAATCTTCTTTATTAAATATATGTGTTAGTAATGCATTTACATTTTTTGCATAAAGTTCTGTTGCATGAACTGACATAGTACCAGGAATGTTTGTAGTTCCATCGATGATAACTCCATGCTTTATTGAAACTTTTCCAGGATCAGTTAACTCACAATTTCCACCATTTTCAGCAGCTAAATCCATTACGACCGACCCAGGTCTCATTCCCTTGACCATGTTTTCTGGAATTAATATTGGAGCAGGTCTTCCCGGAATTAAGGCAGTTGTGATTACGATGTCTGATTTGGAAATGTGCTCAGCTAACAATTCTTGTTGTTTCTTTTTATAGTCATCTGAAGTTTCCTTAGCATATCCACCCTCACCAACTCCTTCTGAATCCTCAGACTTAACTTCTATATATTTAGCTCCTAGACTCTCTACTTGCTCTTTAACCTCAGGTCTAACATCAGAAGCTTCTACTTGAGCTCCTAATCTTTTAGCTGTTGCAATAGCTTGAAGACCTGCAACACCAGCACCAATAACAACAACTTTAGCTGGGGGAATTGTCCCTGCAGCAGTCATTAAAAGAGGCATGTATTTTTCGATATGACATGCACCCATAAGAACGGCTTTGTATCCCGCTATATTGCTTTGAGAACTTAGGGCATCCATTTTTTGTGCAAGTGTTGTTCTTGGAATTAGATGCATTGATATAGCATTAATTTTTTTTGAGTTTAGTTTTTTTACTACTTCTGTTTCTTTAGTAGTTTGCATAAAAGATACAAGCAAAGTACCTTCCTTCATTGAATCTATTTCTTGATCTGTAGGGGAATTTACTTTAACAATAATATTAGCTTTTTGAAATATATCTATTGAAGTAGAAACAATTTCAGCCCCGGCATCTTTTAAATCATCATCTGATAAATGACTCAAATTACCAGCACCAGATTCTACTATAACACTAAATCCAAATTTAGTATAAGATTTTACTGTACCAGGAGTTATGGCGCATCGAGTTTCTTTTGAATCTAATTCTTTTGGAATACCTATTATCATTTATAATAAATCATTTTCAGACCAAAAACTTACAAATTAATTTTATAACAAAAACACAATTAATTTTATTTTTTTTTGTAAAATTAACACATTGTTATGAAGCTTGATTTTAATCGATATAAAAAAGGTGATGCCAGAAAAGCGTTTATTGCTATTCATGGATGGGGTGGCAATAAAGAAAGCTTCTTACCATTTGTAGAAAACATTAAAATAGACAACGTCGAGTGGTTTTTACCTGAAGCCCCTTACCTTATTAATGATGCTCCGCCTATTAGTTCGCAGAATGCTTTGAAAAATAATGATTGTTCCAAAAAGTCATGGACTTATAAACGAAAAGATGGTAGTTGGGAGATTGATGAGCCTACAAAAATGCTAAATAATTTTTTTAACAACCTTGTTTTTCAAGATTACGAATCAAAAAATGTTTTTATCATGGGCTTTTCACAAGGAGCTGCTATATGCTATGAATATGTTTTGGGAATCGAAAAGTGTCTAGGAGGTGTATTTCCTATTGGTGGTTTTTTATTTAAGAATTCAAGTAAAATTAATAGAGTTAGTTTGCAAAATAAAAAAACCCCTATTATTATTGGACATGGGAATGTGGATAAGGTAATTCCTATAGAAAAATCTAAAACTGCATATAAATGTCTTTTAAAAGAAAAGGCAAATGTTAGATTTGTGGAATATAATGGTGGTCATAAGATTAGTTTGAATTTTTTAAAAGAAATAATAAGGGTCGTAGATGGGAAGTAGTGTTTTAAATAGTAAAATAAATGATTCTCTTAAATTGCAAATGATTGCAAACAGGGACGTAAGATCTTTAAGGTATAGAAAAATGCTCATTCAAAAAATATTAGACTGGATGATTCTAAATGAATCTAATATCAAAGAAGCTATTTGTCGAGATTTTAAAAAGCCAAATACAGAAATTGATCTTACTGAAATTTGGATGTGCATTAAAGAAGCTAGATATATTCTAAAGCATCTTAAAAATTGGATGTTAAAAGAGAATGTTTCAAAAACTCTACCTCTTATAACAACAAGCTCATATATCATAAGAGAGCCAAAAGGAGTCATACTTATTATTGCTCCATGGAATTATCCTTTCCAATTATCTGTTATGCCCTTACTTGCAGCAATTGCATCAGGCAATTCTGTTTTTTTAAAGCCATCAGAAAAAACTCCAAATACGTCAAAACTTATATGTGATATGGTTTCTGACTTATTTCATCCTCAAGATATTGTTGTTTATGAAGGTGGAGAAGAGGTGGTTTCTCCTCTATTAGAGCAGAAGTTTGATCACATATTTTATACTGGAGGGACAGAGGTTGGTAAGATTGTTATGAAAAAAGCAGCAGAGACTCTTACCCCTGTAACGCTTGAGTTGGGTGGAAAATGTCCTGCTATTATTGATAAAACTGCAAATATTAATCAAGCTGCTGATAAGATTTCATATTTTAAATTCATGAATTCAGGGCAAACTTGCGTAGCTCCTGACTATGTTCTTATTCATGAAAGTCTTTATAGTAATTTTATAGATAGTATTAAGAGTTCTATTTTTAATTTGTACGGCTCTATTGACAAAATTAAAGTAAACGATGATTATGGAAGGATTGTAAATCAAGGGCATTCAAAAAGGTTGGTTTCAGCGCTTGAAAAATCAATTAGCTCTGGGGATGTTCTGGAATTAGGTGGGCTGCATGATGAGGAGAATTGCTATATGTCTCCAACAATAATTAAATCAGATTTTAAATCATTTATTATGAAAGAGGAGATTTTTGGTCCAATCCTACCCATTATAAGTTATTGTAATTTTGATGATGCAATTTCTTCAATAAATAGACTTAATAGTCCTTTGGCGAGCTATATTTTTTCTAATAATAAAAAGTGCGTAGATAAATTTATTGATAAAACAAAATCTGGCGCGGTATGCATTAATGATATGTCATTACATTTGATTCACGATAAGCTTCCTTTTGGAGGAGTGGGGTATAGCGGTGTTGGAAGTTATCATGGTAAGTTCGGGTTTGATGAATTATCAAATATAAGGCCAGTAATTAGAAATATTGAGCAGAGTCCTTTAAAAATGCTTTACCCGCCTTATTCTGAAAAAGTAAAAAAAATGACAAAAATTTTAAAAAAACTGATATAAATTCCTCACTTAAAGTAAAATATTAATCTTTTTTTTACTATCATAAGTACTTGTTATTAATACCTTTATGTCATTTTATTTTAAAAAACACTTAAAGTAATACATTAAATCTTTTGGTGTATTAAATAAATATTTGTAAAATAGCTTCCAGCTAGCGCTCAATGACTTAAATATTGGCGCATATAGCGTACGCGTAAAAGTCGAGACTTAAAAATTATCCCGTTTTCTAGGGATATAAATTGAAACATACTCTGCTTTTTAGAGTATAAAAAAAACTAAATAGGAGAAAAACAACTATGAAGTTAAGAAACATTTTAATAGCAGCTGCAACAATGGGCGTTATGTTTGCAAGTGTAGACAGAACAAGTATTGTTGGTTATACAGCTGGTGATTATCATGATATGAATACATATCCACACAATGCATCTGGTCAAAACGTTGCTTTCACACACGGTGACAATTTTGAGACAGTATGGTCAGACGGTGGTACTACTTGGGGTTTTGCAGGTGGTGGTGCTGATGAGCTAGTGAACATGTTATGGGCTAACGGCTCATATGGTCTGTCACTTGGTGTTCACATGGATAGTGGTACAGTAGGCGGTGATGATGCTGAAACTACAATGGATATTGGTGTTGGTATGAATCTAGCAGGCTGGGATGTTGGTTTCCATATGGGAACTGCTGAAGGTGCTGACATGAATTTAAATGCTAGAGGAGCTTTAGGCTTCTGGGCATTTGATACAATGGAATTTGGCTATATGTCAAATGACGATGTTAGTCATATCGATGTTAATATGTATGGTGTAAAAGAGTGGGGCGCTGCAACAGGAATGTTTGCTATGGGATTTGAAAGCACAGACATGTATACTGGTGTTTTCGGAGACGATGCTGCAACTCTTCTAACAACTGGCATGAGTGTTGAAAGTACACTTACTGATTGGTGTGATCTAAGAATAGGTTATGATAGAAAATTCAATTTAGCTGCTGAAGATGGTGGAACAGAAAGCTGGGAAGCTTTTTCTGCAGGCGTTGGATTTAATCTTGGTTCTGTTCAATTAGATATGACTTTATCAGATGGAACTTTAGATAACATGATGAGTAACCCTCTAAATTATATTAGTGGTTACAATGGTGATGATCTAACTTCTAGCTGGACACTATCATATACATGGTAAGAGAATTTTAAGAAGTACGTTCTCGT
>MDSV01068745.1_pt1 | contig 11426 bp, 10 predicted proteins | sample 810851 | NCBI WGS metagenome assembly MDSV01 (sample SAMN05326640, study PRJNA326480) | marine metagenome | isolation source: seawater | place: Atlantic Ocean: North East | collected 2012 | reverse complement strand
TTAAGGCTGAAGAATCTTTTGAACCCCAGGAAGAGGAGACTTTTGCCGAAGTAGCTCTGCCCGAAATTGAAGCAATGGCACTGGCCATTACGGAGGGGTGTGTGGATTTCACCAAGATCCGGTTTTGGGAGGCTTGCGCAACTGCGGAAGTTGCTTGGGAGGAGTCTAAAGATGCGGACGGAAATGTGGTGAGTAAGATGCCTTATGGGAATCCATTGGAAAACCCTTCTGATGGTAATCGTATTCTTGCAAATTTGAAGCAAATTTCCACTTGGTTGGGTGAAGTTCATTCCCTGCACGAGAAAAATGGTATGGGTTGGGTATCCCCTTATGGATGTCCGGAAGACGGGCAACAGGCTTATGATAAGCGTGCCAATTCGATTAATCAATTATCCCATATCATAGAGTCGATTGAAAAAAACTTTGATGTTTAAGAGAGTCTTTTATTCCCGTTTGGTTGTGTAAACCCGGGGAACCCGTTTGGTAATTGAGCAAAGTAATTCCCACGGAATGGTGTCCGCATGATTTGCCAGTTCGGTTAGAAGAATTTCCTTTTTGGCTTGGGTTCCAATTAGGGTAACAATTTGTCCGGGCTTAATCTCATTTTTCATATCCGTTAGGTCTATAAGTGTCTGATCCATAGTTACCCGACCAACGAGAGGGTAGGGATGCCCGTCGATCAATCCATGTGCCCGGTTTCCACATGGCAGAGGGATTGCATCCCCATAGCCCGCACTAATAATTCCAATTTTTGAATCTCTTGTCAGGGTAAACTGTCTTCCATAACTCAAAGTTGTGCCTTTGGGCAGATCTTTGATCATGGCGAGCTTGGCGTGAAATGACAGGACGGGTTCCACTTCAAGATTTGCTAAAATACTTTCCTGTGGAGGGGATATTCCGAATTGTAAAAGGCCAATCCGAACCGCGTTGAAAATATTCTTCCGGTCAAAAGACCGGAGTGATGATGAATTGTCCGCGTGAACCAGGAAATCTTTTTGGCGGTGAATTTGAGTTTTCTCGAGTACGGATAAAAATCTGTTTCTCTGTTCCTGGGTAAAGGAGAGATCCAGCGGTTGGGCAAAATGTGTAAGTGCACCGCAAATGTTGATTTCTTCACTTGCAACGACCAGTTCGATCAGTTCCTCTGCCTTTTCCCACCAGGCACCGTGCCTGCCCATTCCGGAATCAATTTTAATGTGTACCGAAATTTGTTTTTGGTGTTTTTGAGATAATTCTTTGAATCGATGTAATTCTTCTTCTGATGATAGTGTGGGTATCAGGTCAAAGTCGAACAATGCCTCGTCTTCTTCTTCCAAAAGAGGACCCAGTATGAGAATTGGCCACCCCGATCCCATTTCCCTTATTTCTGAGGCTTCCTGCACATTCGCAACTGCAAAAACATCCACTCCACTTTGCATGAGACGGGCAGCGGTCGGGTGAATGCCGTGACCGTAGGCATCCGCTTTAACCACGGATATATAATGGACATTTTGCGGTAGAGAATCCCGAATCAGTCGTAAGTTTCTCTCGAGGGCGGCAAGGTTAATTTCGGCCCAACTCCGGTTATTTATCATGAGCAGATAAAACTCTCAGGGTTTTATAAAGGTTAGGTCCGGGTGCCATTTCTTGAACTCAGGTGGTTTTGGGTTGTAGACCTCAAGTTCTTTTTTTTCCTCTGATACAGAGATTAAATCCGTGAGTCCATTAACCTTTTTAATTTCGTATTTGAGGATTTTGTTTGGGTCAATTTCAAGGTTTTTTTTTCTTGGGTCTGGCAGGTGTAGGCTGTCCGGATAGTTTTTTAATGCATCGTCGGTATTTAAAATTTGCTTCTTTCCGATGAACGAATTTTCCTCCTTTGATCGAACGAATCTCCAGCCCATGCGAAAAGGGGCCTGAATGAAGGCAGGTTTTTGTGGGCTCATCCGTGCGGCCAGATCAAGTGCGTTGTAAGAGAAAAGACTTAGTCCAGTTTGCTTTTCCCATTGCACGGTCTTAATGAATGCCAAGGTCAGCCTGAGCCCAAGGGTGGAACCGGGACCGGCACAAAAAAAGATGGCATCCACCTGTGAGATTTTGATTTCTAAATCTAACAGCAAGGTTGAAACGGTTTCAAAAACCCCATTGAGAGCGGGTTTTTCCGAATGGGCAATTTTTCTCCAGTCGTTCTCTTTCGCGATGCCTGCCTGAATAATAGGAGAGGAAGCATCGAGCACGAGTGGGGTGTTGAAATGTAGTTTTTCTATCCCCATGGCAGTTTGGTTCTTCGGCGTGCGCTAAAAGAGAAAGAAATAACTCAGTAGCGCCGTCGGAGATTGGTTGGGGAAATGCCCAATTCTTCCCTGTACTTAGCCACTGTACGTCTGGCTAGCTTGATCTCTTTTTCCTGAAGGAGATCAACAATTTTACGGTCGCTCAATGGTTTTTTTGGATCCTCCTGTTCAACGATGAAGGCAATTATTTCCTTAACACTTGTGTTAGAGACTGAATCTCCGTCTTTCCCAGAGTAACCGGGAGTAAAAAAGTATTTTAGAGGAAATGTGCCATGCGGGGTTTTGACAAATTTGTTGGCAATTGCTCGGGAGACTGTGGTTTCATGAACTTCGATTGAATCCGCAACCTCAGACATGGTCATTGGGCGCAGTTTGGATGAACCCTCCTCAAAAAAACCGGTCTGCCTTTCGATAATTTTTCGGGTGATTCGCTCGATTGTATTTTGCCTTTGGTCGATTGAACTGATGAGGAATTTACCCGCCCGCATCTGGTTTCGAACATATTCTTTTTCCTTACTCGAAAGAACCCCCTTGGCAATCAGTTCCTTGTAAGTGCGATTAATTTTCAAACGGGGAATAAAGTCATTATTCAGGCTGATGACCCATTCACCACCCACTTTTTCTACCGTTGCATCAGCAGAAATGGACTGGTTGCTGTCTTCGGAAAACCTTTTGCCCGGTGATGGGTCGAGTTCACTGATTTTTTCAATTGCATCATGAATGACCTCGGTTGGTTGTGAGAGTTTACGGGAAAGTTCTGGCACGCGTCGCCTTACCAAAAGAGGGAAGTGATCTTTAACAATTTTATACTGTTCGGTTTCCGACCAGTCCCGGGCATCCATTTGCCTGAGTAGGCAGTCCTGTAGATCGATGGAGGCGATTCCGATCGGTTCAAATGTTTGCAAGGTGGCGAGTGCGTCCTGTAAATCAGCAAGTGGAATCATTGCGAGGAGTGAAATATCGGAAAGGTTGGAATTTAAAAATCCATTCTCATCCAGGCTACCGATCAGGTATTCGGCTGCATCACGAATTGCTGGACTAATATCGGTTAGTTTGAGCTGATCGATAAGGTGTTCCTGCAAAGATATTTCTGAAGTGAGGGAATCAAAAAAGAATTTCCTTTTGTCCTGTGCATCTGAGTTTCCCAACTGAGCTTCTCCCTCAAATTCATTTTCAAAATGTTCACGCATGTCCTCTTGCATCTCTTTGAGAACTGCAAATTCATCTGAAAAGTCGAGATCTGTGAGGTCATCCAAGTTTTCAGGTTCAGATTCTTTGGAATCTGAGTCCTTTGTTTCGGATTCCTTGGCTTCCGTTTCAGGTTTAGGATCTTCGGGAAACTCTTCTGGTGTATCCGGTTCAATCTCGTCCGGAGATGGTTCGATCTCCTCTGCATCAAGACTTTCGTCATTGTTACCCAGTTCTTCGAGGAGAGGATTAGTCTGCAGTTCTTCCAGTATGGCTGATCGTAATTCAAGGGCAGGTACCTGTAATATTTTGAGTGATTGCCTAAGTTGCGGAGCTAATACTAAGTTCTGCGTTTGCTTCTGAACTTGGCGGAGACCTTGTGACTGCATAGCCATGTCGGATACTCAGTATTTAATGGTCAGCAAATTGGGTTTCCCCGCGATGCCAGCGAAGGGCGGCATTTTCACCATCTTCACCAAATAAATCATAGGTGTAAGCGGCTAACTTTTCATTGGTCGGACCGTAGCCTTCCCCATAAATGAAACTTTCCAATTCGGTCAGCATTTCCTCAGATGATTGGTATCTTTTTTCTCTCTGTCTTTGTAGAGATGTTTGTAAAATCTTGTTAAGCCTGGGATCAATATCAGCTCTGATTTCAATGAAGTCAGGAATCTCCATCTCCAGTATATTGTGGATTGTGTCTTCGGATTCGTAGGCCTCAAATATATTACGGCTTAGCAATAGTTCTGACATTACGATTCCGCAACAAAACAGATCAGCCCGATGGTCTGTTACTTCACAACGGGCCTGTTCCGGGGAAAGGTATTCGTCTTTTCCGGCAATCACATCACCTTCTTTATTGTACATTATATCCAGTGCTTTTGCTATTCCGAAGTCAGTTAATTTTACATCACCTTCCTGCGCAATCATGATGTTTTTAGGGTTAACATCACGGTGGACAATACCGAGCAGGCGACCTTTCGAGTCTTTCTTTCGATGGGCATAACCTAATCCACGACAAATCCTCGAAACAATAAAAACAGCAAGATCCGCAGGGATATACTGATCCGTTTCGACATGCCTATCCAAAAACTCCTCCAGGTTCCATCCTGTAACAAATTCCATAGTCATGAAATACTGCTCACCAATTTTACCTAAGTGGTAGGTTTGTACAATGTTTGTATGGATCAGGTCAGAGACTAACTTGGCCTCTCCGATAAAGTTATTTCTAAACTCTTCAATCGCGGAATATTCTTCTCTAATAAGCTTAATTGCGACCACCTTTCTGAACCCTCCGATTCCCTTTTGGGTGGCTTCATAAACTAATCCCATTCCCCCCTCAGCGATTTTTCTGGTTAATTCGTAGTGTACTTCGTTAAATATATGTTTCATATGCCAATTACATAAAACTAGTTTTTTACTTTCCTAGTTTCAAGAAAATTTTCAACTTTAATTGCTCAAAAGTGATATTTGGCATGTTTTACGCTGTATGTTTGTTGAATTTGACAGAGTTTGCCACTTTTGTTTTTATATTATCATGATTACTCTCACCAAAGAAGCGGCTGCTAAAATTGATTCTATGTCCGAAGATTCCGAGTCGGGAAAAATACTAAGGATTTTTATAGAGCCAGGTGGTTGTTCTGGTTTTGAATACGGTATGTCCATGGATATTCCAAAAAATACTGACGAAATGGGTGAGTGTCATGGAGTGAAATTTGCGGTAGACGGAGACAGTTCAGAATATCTAAAAGGAACGGAGATTCACTTTGATGACGGACTTTCGGGCAAGGGCTTTGAGCTAAGGAATCCTAATGCTCAGACTACTTGCGGCTGTGGCAAATCTTTTAGCTGACGACTTTTTGTGACTCGTAGGTTGCTCTTTCTTCCTCTACTTTCCCTGTGCCTGAGTTGTGCTGGGCTGGTTAAAACAGGACCATTGCGAATGGAGCTTGTACTTGATCAGGATGGAGTAGTTGCTGGTCAGGATTGCTGGATTGGGTGGAGGATAATTCGTGAGAAGGGCTGGCATACTTATTGGAAGCATCCTGGCGATGTTGGTGTTCCACCTTCCTTGGAGTGGAATATGCCCACAGGCTTTAGTGCCGGTGAATTGTTATATTCTCCTCCAGTGAAAGTGAAGATGGGAAGTATTCGTGCCAATGGTAATTATGGAGAAACTCTTTTTTTGACTAAATTGAATATTCCCGAGGGGTTAACTATAGGAGAGACTTATAATTTAAAAGCCAAAGCGTCCTGGTTGACTTGTTCTCAGCAATGTTTGCCAGGCTTTGCGGATTTGAGTTTGGATGTGCAAGTGGTCGGAGCATCAATTCCAAACCCAACCTGGAGGAAACGGTTTGAGGAGTTCAGGAAAAACATCCCTCGCACAATGGCACCAGAATGGCAGGTTGCTGCAGTTGAGGATAATAATATGATACATTTATCATTCACTCATAAAAACTTAGATGAAATGGAGAAAAGCCGTCCGATTTTTTTCTCTGCTGATCGATTGACCAGGTCAAATGGGAGTCAGTTTATGAGTAGAGAACGAAATTCGATTACATTACGCATGGAAAAATCGGAATGGGCAAAAGAAGGGCTAAATATTCTGACCGGCTTGGTCTATCGGGAAAAAGGGTGGGGTGATGGATTTAATGGTGCCTACAGAAGAATTCGTATTCCGCTCACTAACGGTTGAATATCTCCCATCTTTTACATTTTTGTCCAAATTTACTGTTACAATGCAGATTATAATTGAAAATTTCTTAAATTTCACAACCTTGGATAGATGAATATAAAAATGATGGTTTTTCAAAAAATCTTTTTGTTTGGATCGATGGTCCTTTCACCGATTTTATTGGCTGAAGATTTGCCGGGTGCTTCCCTTCCAGGTTCCGCCACTTCGGTCAGTGGAACCGCAAAGGAGGTTGCTCCTGTTGCTGCTCCGCAAAAGAAGGAACTTGATCCCGTGATGGAGAAGGAGCTGAAAGATGTGGTGAAAACAAACATATTTGCTGTTTCTAAAAAAAATATAAATATGGCACTCAGCACCATTCATCCAGAATCCCCAACTATGGAGAGTTCCAAGGATATGATGACATATATTTTCGCCCGCCTTCAATTGAAGTATACTATCCAGCAACTAGAGGTTAAGGAAATTGACGGAGATGAGGCAAAAGTTGAGGTTCTACAGGTAACTCAAAAGGTTTCTGGAAATGCGGCTTTTCGCGATAATCGCGTTAAAATGCTCCATACCATGAAAAGAGATGGTAAAAAATGGAAAATGTATAGCTCCGAAGCTCTTTTAATCGAGTACTTAAAATACTAGCTATCAACTAAACGGAAGGGATTACATTTCTTCCAGGGTTTCAATACCAAGGATTTCAGTTCCAATTTCCAAAAGGTGTAATGTGCGGGAACAAAGAAGAAGCCTAAGGTGCATAACATTTTTATCTTCTACCATTACTTTACTCTGGTTGTAGAAAGAACTAAATTCAGTTGCCAATTCGTATAGATAACCACCGAGGAAATGGGGTTTTAATTCTTTGGTTGTTTGCTTTAACACGATAGGAAAAAATAGAAGCTTTCTCGCGAGCTTTCGTTCTGACTCGGTCGTTGGGAAAGATGAAGTCGGAGGAATGTCCAAGTGGTCAATCCCTGCCTTCCTGAATATGCTATGTATCCGGGCAACGGCATACTGTAGATAGGGTGCGGTGTTCCCCTGCATGGCGAGCATTTTTTCCCACGCGAAAACATAATCTAAAGTACGGTCCTGAGATAAATCCGCATATCGCACTGCACCCAAACCAATTTTTTTTGCCCGTTTTTTAACTTCGGAGGGTTCCAAACCAGGGTTTTTTTCAAGAACCATTTTTTGAGCCCGGTCAGTTGCTTCAGATAATAGGTCGATCAATTTTACCGGTTGGCCGTCCCTAGTTTTAATTGCTTTGTTATCCTCTCCTAAAATCGTTCCAAACCACACATGGGAAAGTTCGGGCGAGTCAACTTTTTCCGCGGTGTACCATTTTTTTACAGTGAGAAAAAGCTGTTCAAAATGATCCCTCTGTCTGCCATCGGTAACATAAATAATTTGATCGGCGTTCCATTCCTTTTTGCGGAATTCAACAGTTGCCAAATCGGTGGTCGCATAATTACTGGCTCCATCAGATTTACGAATAATGAAAGGCTGTTTTGCAAACCGCTTGTGTTCGGGATGAAAAACAACTAACGCACCGTCATCTTTTATGCAGATATTATGCTTCAGCAACTTTTCGTAAATTGGTTCAACCTTATCACGGTAAAAGCTCTCACCGAGCGAATGGTCAAACTGAACGCCAAGCATTTTATAGATTGAATGAAAGGAGGACATGCTAATTTCCCTGATTTCTTCCCAGAGTTTGAGGTTTTCCGGATCCCCATTTTGAAGTTTTCCCAATTCCTCCCTGGCCTCGTTAAGATTGGATTGATCTTCTTTTGTCCACGCATTTCCTTGCCGGTAAAGGTTTTCGAGCCGGGCAATTGGATCAAGTCCGAGGTCATCAAGGGAAATGTTTTCCCGTTTGATTGCGTATAATAAAATACCAAATTGAGTACCCCAGTCGCCCAAATGATTATCCCTAATGACCTCGTGCCCCTGAAATTCGAGCAGGCGAGCCAGGCTTTCACCAATGATAGTTGAGCGAATGTGCCCGACATGCATTTGCTTGGCTGTATTTGGAGATGAAAAATCGATTATGATCTTACGAGGTTTATCAATTTTGATCGCCTGCCTGATCTTGCTGGAATCACCAAACTTCTCGATCCATTGGTAATAAAACTCGAAGGAGAGAACAAAATTGATGAATCCCGGACCTGCAATACTGGTCTCCCACAAGTCAGATTCCGGTAGTGCGTCGATTAATCTTTGTGCAAGCTCACGAGGGTTTTGCCCAGTCTTTTTGGCGTAGGATAATATTCCATTTGCCTGAAAATCACCAAACCTTTCATCGGCCTGCCGAACCTGTGGATCAAAGTCATCCCTTAACCCCTCGCATGTGCTCGCCGTTTTACGGATAATTTTGTCTAGCTCACTGCTGATATCAAATTCGATTTTCATGTCGGGATATCCAAGCAGAATCAGGAAAAGGGTCAAGTACCACTTGGAATAAAAGACTCGACTTATTTGAACTAATTAACTATAGAATATACTTTGCTTCTTTTCTATACCCCAACAAAGCATAAGGATAATTATCATGGCTAAAGCATTAAACTCCAAAAAAAGTACTCCATCCTTTTCCTACTTAATTGAGAAAAAAAGAGATGGTGGCGAATTCACAGATGATGAAATTCGTTTTATTGTTGATTCCATTCTTGATGAGGAGATGCCTGAGTATCAACAGGCTGCATGGGTAATGTCAGTTTTCTTTCAGGGAATGTCAGCACAGGAAACTGCCTTTTTTACCGAAGAAATGATGCTTTCTGGCGAAGTTATTGAAATGTCCGATGTATCACGTCCGAAAATAGAAAAGTATTCAACTGGTGGTGTGGGAGACAAAACCACTCTAGTTCTAGGTCCTTTAGCGGCAGCAGCTGGTGTCGCCATGCCGCTAATGAATGGGGATGACGAGGAGTTTCTTTCATCCAATTGTGAAAAATTGGCCGCTATTCCTAAAATTAATACCAAAATTGACCTTGAAGATTTTGCCGTACAGGTTCGTAAGGTAGGGTGTTCTTTTTCCAACCGAAATGAAGAAATTTCTCCGGTTGAGGAAATTCTTTACAAGTTGCGCCAAAATATTGGTGCAATTCCTTCTATTCCTTTTATTACTGCCGGTACATTGAGCCGCAAGTTGGCTGCTGGTGCTGAAGGAGTAGTTGTTGATGTAAAATGGGGCAAAGGTTCCTTCATTAAAAATGCAGAGGATGCGAAACAACTCGCCCGTTCCTTGACCCGAGTTGGAAGAACTTTAAAACGGAGATGTGTTGCTTTGGTTACAGACAACAACCAGCCACTCGGCGCCTGTGTTGGTGCTTCCCTGGAATTGAAGGAAGCCATTGAGCTCCTTAAGGGTGAAGGTCCTGAGGATTTACAGGACTTGGTCATGAAATTGGGTATGGAGATTGTCAGGCTTGCCGGAGTGGCAGGTTCGACACTATCTGCAAAGCAAACTGTCCGTAAGCATTTAGAGGACGGATCTGCTTTGGAGAAACTAAAGGAAGTTGTTGCCTACCAAGGTGGTGACACCAAGGTTATTGACGATCCGGACAAGCTTCCCACTGCCAAGCATACCAAAAAAATGCCTGCTCCTAAAAGAGGATATGTACACACTATTGATGCTGGTCAGCTTGCCCGTGGTGTTCAGATTTTAGCTCATGGAGACGGACAAAAATTTGATCCCGCCTCCGGGGTTGCTGAACTTTGTAAGGTCGGTACTCAGATGAAGCAGGGAGAACCTCTTATGATTATCCATTACAACGATGAAAAGCGTTTGGGGGTAGCCATGGAATATTTTAAGGCAGCTTATCGACTTGCACCGAAGAGACCTAACCCAGCACCTCTTGTGGTGGAGCGGGTTGCTTAAAATTTACTTCAACTCATTTTCAAAATGCCTCCTTATTAAAGGAGGCATTTTTTTGGCCTAGTTTACCCGACCAAGGTAGGATCGGTCGCTCGTGCTGATTTTGATTACATCATCTTTTTTGATGAACAAGGGAACCTGAACCGTAATGCCCGAGGATATGGTGACAGGTTTTAGGACATTGCCAGCGGTATCACCGCGCAAGGCGACAGGAGCTTCTGTCACTGTGGCTTCAACTGAAGCAGGTAGCTCCAGTCTGATTGCTTTGTCATCAACTAATAAAATGTCATAAGTATTACCTTCCACCAGAAAATAATCATCTTCTCCAATTACTTCGCTGGGGAGAATAGTATCTTCATAGGTTTCCAAGTCCATGAAATGGTGACCATCGGGGTCTTTGTAGCTATATTCTAGCTTCTGGGTGGTGGTGTGCATAAAATCAACATTGTCGGTAGAGCGAAATTTTGTTGTTGTTGTGGAACCACTTTGCAGGTTTCGCAAGGTGGTTTGCACAAACCCTGCCTGCCTGCCCTGGGTTCGATGCTGCATTTCTAAAACAAGGTGGGGTGCGCCTTGATAGACCATAACCCTGCCTTTGCGAATATCTGTTGGAGATGCCATGTTAATTACTTTTTCTTGTGGTTTTACTTAAAGAATAACATGGGTAGTAGATAACCAAGACAATGCCAACCCTATGTTTTTTTAATTTTTTATGAGTTCCCAAAATTCTACGATCGAAATGATTTCCTGGAATGTCAATGGCCTGCGTGCCTGCCGCAAAAAAACCTTTGATTCCTTTGTCTTGGATAAAAGCCCGGATTTGCTTTGCCTGCAGGAAGTAAAACTGAATTCGGAGGTGATTCCGGATGATGATTTTGGCTATCCTTATAGACATTATCATTTAGCGGAAAAAAAGGGATATTCAGGAACGGCGATTTTTTCCAAATCAGAACCACTTTCAATTCGGGAGGATTTACCCAATCCGAAACATGGGGGCGAAGGCCGTGGAATCACATTCGAGTTTGACGGCTTTTATTTGGTTAATGTGTATGTGCCTAATTCAAAGGGAGACCTATCCCGTTTGCCCTACCGGTACGATTCCTGGGATCCTGATCTTAGGGACTATGTCATCGAGCTCCGCCAATCGAAGCCAGTGGTGCTTTGCGGGGATTTGAATGTAGCACACCAAGAGATCGACTTGGCCAACCCGAAAACCAATCGAACCAGTGCCGGGTTTACCGATGAGGAACGGGAAGGCTTTTCAAATCTTTTAGCGGAAGGCTTTATTGACACCTACAGGCACTTACATCCTGATCAGGAAGGCGCATATTCCTGGTGGTCTTATCGGGCAGGTGCCCGAGCCCGGAATGTGGGCTGGCGTATTGACTATTTTGTGGTTTCCGATGAT
>MDSV01188619.1_pt1 | contig 11427 bp, 14 predicted proteins | sample 810851 | NCBI WGS metagenome assembly MDSV01 (sample SAMN05326640, study PRJNA326480) | marine metagenome | isolation source: seawater | place: Atlantic Ocean: North East | collected 2012 | reverse complement strand
TTTTTTAGAACGCTTTTGAGTCGCAGACTTTTTTGTCTCAACTTTTTTTTTCGTTTTTATTTTTTTTCTAGAAGTTGTGACCAATTTAGATTTTTTTTTTTTGGTCTTTGTTTTTGCTATTTTTTTTCTTTTAATAGCCATTAGCTATTTAACTAAGAATTTTATTAAGTGTCTAACTATAATATTCTTAATATTCTACCTACAAGTGTAATATTACCATATATAGTGTTTTTAAAAAAAACTTTAATATTTATTCTTTAACTAAAAATTAAAAAGAATAATCATTAAATTCTGTAAAAAGGTTTATTTCCTAAAATAGAATTAATTAATCCTAAAAAACCATACTTGTTAAGATCGAATTTTTTTTTATCGAACAAAATCTTGAAAAAAAACATCAATACTAAATATTTTATTAATTTAAAAAAACATTTTCTATAAGCATAAAAATAACCATAATTTTTCTTGTGAAAATAAAATTGTGACCATCGCCAATGCCAAGTTCGAAATTTGCTAGCAGAGTCTTTGAATTCTGGGTTGACTGCAATAGAGCTACTATTTCCAATATGTTTTATATAAAGAATCTTGCTTGAAAACACTTTTATACCTTTTTTAATCATGCCCATGCACAGATCAAAATCTTCAAAATAAATAAATATATTTTCATCAAATACTTTTCTATCTTTAAACTTGTCTAGATTTATTATCATCGCACAACCAATTATCCAATCAACTTCTATCAATGTTTCGTTAAATTTTTTTTCATTTTTATTTTTTTGAAAATAACCATAAGATAAATGGCCTGTTTGCCTTATATCTTCTTTATAAAAATTTACCCCTAAAAGAGAAAAATCAAAATTCCCATCTAAATACATTTTTAAGTTATCAAAAAAACTTTTGTCACAAATTGTATCTGGACTTAAAGATAAAACGAACTTAGTATTTATCTTTTTAAAACCAAAATTACTTCCCTTTCCAAAACCGAGATTTTCTCCAGTACAATCAATTGAAAGATTTGAAAATTTCTTCAAGAATTCATCTTTTTTTTCGAATTTAGTGGAATTTTCAATTATTTGAATTTTAACTTTTTTGTCTATAGAATTAAGACAGTTGTATAAAATATCCCTGTCAGTTTTATACGTTAAAATCACTACTGTTATTTCAGATAAAAAATTAGTATTCATTTAAAATTTCAATCTAATTTTGGTCTATACCAAGATTTTTTTCCGATCATGGCATTAAAATAACCCAATGCTTTATTATAATAAATTTTAGATTTATATTTTTTTAAAAAAACAAAATAAAAAAAACATTTTATAATGGATGATATAAATTTCGGAAATCCTTCTAGTAGCGCATAGTAATAACCTTTATATTTTTTTGAAAAGTAAAATTTTGACCAAGACCAATGCCAATTTCTAGATAGTTCAATCTCTTCAAAAAAATTTTCTGAAACTGCTTTAGCTCCAAAATGTTTTATTTTGCACAAAGGAACAACAAAAATTTTCTCATTACTATCTTTTATTCTTTTACACAAATCATCGTTTTCTAGATACATAAAAAAATTTTCATCAAAAAAATTTATATCATTTAAAATTGGTTTAACTCTTTTTTTATTAATTAACATGCAGTAACCATCTAAACTATCTACCTCGAATACCTTTTCATAATCAATATTATTTTTTTGCTTGATTGTGAAATTTGGAAAATCAACATTATCTGAAATTGGTGAAATTATTGCAAAATTTTGTAAATTTTTGCCAGCATAAATTAGTTGATCGATAGTATTTTTAAATAATAACACATCAGGATTCAAAATTAATACATAATCAGATTTAGCTTTTTCAATTCCAATATTATTTCCTGCTCCCATGCCAATGTTATTATTCGATAATATACATGAAACGTTTCTATATTTTTTTTCTATGTAGTTTTTAAAATCAGAATTATTTGAGTTTTCAACTACTATTATTGAAACATCATTATCTATCGACTGAATACATTGATCTATAATATGATCACTTTTGAGGGTAACAATTACTACAGTTAAATTCTGCTTAGATATTGACATACATAATTCAATAATAAGATATTCCCATAGATATACTAATTGTTTCATCTAATGTAAAAAAAAATTGTGTTTTTTTTAATACACGCTAAATACAAATAATGAAAAAAATTTATTATGGTAGAGCGGTATACGATAAAAGGGAAATAAATGCTGTTTTAAATGTCCTTAAAAATGACAGTTTATCTTTAATTGATGGAAATAAAGTAAAAGAACTTGAAAAAAAAATTTCACAGATTTTTGGAAAGAAATACGGTTTAATGGTCAATTCAGGATCTTCTGCAAATTTATTAGCACTTTCTTCTTTTGAATTTAAAAAAGGCTCAGAAATTATTACACCAAATTTAACATTTTCTACGACTGTCGCTCCTATATATCAATTAGGATTAATTCCCCATTTTGTGGGTGCTGAAAAAAATAAATATATTACAGATCCAAATCAAATTGAAAAATGTATAAATAAAAAGACCGTTGCTTTGATGATACCTAATTTATTAGGAAATATAGCGGATTGGAAAAAAATTTATAAAATTGCAAAAAAATATAAACTTAAAGTTATTGAAGATTCAGCAGATACGATTGGTTATACAGTTAATAAAAAAAACTGCGGAAAATATTCTGATATAACAACAAATAGTTTTTATGCTTCACATATTATTAATGGTGCTGGTACAGGTGGTATTGTTTGTTTTAATGATTACAATTTATACGAAAGAGCAAAGCTTTTGAGAGGTTGGGGAAGATCATCAGCTGTTTTTAATGAGTCTGAAAATATTAAAAAACGATTTAATGTTAAAGTTGCTGGAATAGACTACGATGCAAAATATATATTTTCTGATTTAGGTTATAATTTTTTACCTTCAGAGATTTCTGCAGCTTTTGCACTTGAACAGTTTAAAAAACTTAAAAATAATATTTTTACTAGAAACAATAATTTTGAATACTTAAAAAAATTTTTTGGAAATTTTAAAGATTATTTCAAGTTACCTGAGCAAAATATTGGTGTGAAAACACCGTGGTTAGCTTTTCCCCTTGTAATAAAAAAGAATAAAAAATTTGATAGAAAAAAAATGCAAATTTTTTTTGAAAAAAATAATATTCAAACAAGAACTATCTTTACAGGTAATATTCTAAAACAACCTGTAATGAAAAATAGGATTTATAAAAAACACCCAAACTGTGATGAAGTTGCAAATGATGTGATGAAAAATGGAATTTTATTAGGTTGCCATCAAGGGATGAATAAGAGAGATTTAGATTATATATGTAAAACATTTGAAAAACTTATAAAATGAAAATAATTAAAACTAAATTTAAAGATCTTATAATTTATAAAAAAAAAACTTTTAAAGATAAAAGAGGTTTCTTCAGAGAGCTATACCTTCAAAAACATTTTAAAACTAAGTTTCCATTTGATGTAATGTCCTATTCAAAAAAAAATGTTCTTAGAGGTTTACACTTACAGCTTAACAATCCTCAAGCAAAATTAATTACTGTACTTCGTGGAAAAATATTTGATGTTTCTGTTGATTGCAGAAAAAATTCTAAAACATTTGGTAAATATTTTTCAATTTATTTATCAGAAAAAGACAATAAATCATTGTTGATTCCAGCAGGCTTTGCTCACGGATTTTATTCTTTAACAAATGATGCTATTTTGCATTATAAATGCTCCAAATATAGAGATGCAAAGTCAGAAACTGGAATTTTTTGGAATGATAAAGATTTAGGTATCAAATGGCCAAGTAGAAAATTAATAATCTCCAAAAAAGATAAAGAAAATTTAAGTTTTAAAGAAGTTATAAAGTTTAATACTTAAAACTAATTATTTAATTTTTTTATTTTGCTCTCTTAACAAGATAAATTCCAATTACTACAGCAATTAATGAAATTAAAACTTTATAAGTTATTAATTCTTTTAGAAATATATAGCTTAGTATTGTTCCAAATATAGGTATTAAATAAGAAACTTGAGATTGAAAAATCAAACCATTATTAACTAAAATTTTAAATCTCAATAACCATGCAACACCAGTCGATACTAAGCCAAGATAAATTACTGAAATTGTCGAGTCTAACCTTGGTTCTAAATTCCATGGTTGTTCAATAAAACTAACTAAAGGAATTAAAATAATAATTGCCCATATTAAAATTGATCCTGTTACATTTTCATTTTTCTTTTTACTTATTTTTAGAGTTAAGACACCACCAATTACATAACAGGTAGAACCAAGAAGAATTAACAGAGCTGAGGAAAAGTTATTTTCATTTATCAATAAATTATCTGAAAATAAAAAAACTATTCCTGAAAAACCAATTAAAATTCCTGTAGTTTTTATAAAATTAAATTTTTCATTTTTTGTATAAAAATGTCCAAGTATGGTTGAACTTAACGGTGTTGTTGACATCAAAATGGCTGCTAGATTACTTTGGACCGACTTTACTCCATAAGCAATTAGAAAAAATGGTGCGACTAAATTTATAAAACCAATCATAGCAAACCAATGCCAATCCTTCGAGAATGCTTCAATTTTTATATTCTTATAATAGCAAATTAATAAAACTGGTATTGCGCCAAAAAAAACTCTTAGAAAGGCAATCGTTACTGGACCAAATGAGTATGTTGCTATTTTGATGTTAAAAAAAGCTGATGCCCAAATTAAAGCTAAAATTGTAAGTAAAAAATAATCAGATAGTTTAGGTTGTTTCATTCTATTATATCTTTAACGACTCCATTAGTTATTTTTTGTAAATCTAAAAAATTAGTTTTAAATACACAATTAGGATGACCAGCAGCTGCATATAAATTTTTAAATCTATCTAAAGAATTGTCTACAAATATTTCTATTTTATTTAGATGTCCTACAGGTGAAACACCCCCTATAGTATAGCCTGTAATATTTTTAACGTCATCAGCTGAAGCCATAGAGGCATCATTTATATTTAAAGTTTTTTTTATTTTGTTTAAAGAAGCCTTTTTATCTCCAGAAACTAAAAATAAGGTAAATGTATTCTCTGTTTTAAAAAGCAAACTCTTTACAATTGCGCCAACTTCACAACCTAAAGATGAAGCTGCTTCTGCTGCAGTCCTTGCTGAGCTATCTAAAATGATAACACTCATTTTATCATTAAATTGCTTTATTGATTTTTCTGCTCTTTTTACTGGTTCCTTGTCTAATAAAGTCATTATTCAACTTTTAATTGTTAGTCATTTTTTAAGATTAATATTACACTTATGTTAAAAATGCATAGGTGTTATCATGTAAAAGTGCATTATGTATCAAGCTTTTTTTGATAATACAACGCTTAGAATTATAAAGGAGAGACAATGAGTGCAAGCGATGTTTTAAAAACTATTAAAGATAAAGATATTGAGTACGTTGATCTAAGATTTACCGATCCTAGAGGTAAGCTTCAACATGTAACCATGGACGCTAAAATGGTAGATGATGAAATGTTGAATGAAGGAATTTTTTTTGATGGTTCCTCTATAGCAGGATGGAAAGCTATTAATGAGTCTGATATGATTCTTAAACCAGATTTATCAAGAGCAATAGTAGATCCATTTACATCTCATAATACTTTGAATCTTTTTTGTGACATTTTAGATGCAATAAAAAAAGATCCATACGAACGTGACCCTAGAGGTACAGCAAAAAAAGCGGAATCCTACTTAAAAAGTTCTGGTATTGGAGATAAAGCCTTTTTTGGTCCAGAAGCAGAATTTTTTGTATTTGATGATGTTAGATTTAAAAATGACATGAATGAAACCGGATTTAAAATTGATAGTAAAGAAGGTCCTTATAACTCTGGAAGAGAGTACGAAAATGGAAACATGGGCCATAGACCCGGTATCAAAGGTGGTTATTTTCCCGTTCCACCAGTGGATAGTGAACAAGATATGAGAAGTGAATATCTAAAAGCTATGAAAGATATGGGCATTAAAGTTGAAAAACACCATCATGAAGTTGCGCCAAGCCAACATGAGCTGGGAATGTATTTTGGAACTTTAGTTGATCAAGCAGATAACTTACAACTATATAAATATGCAGTTCATATGGTTTCTCATTCATTTGGGAAAACAGCAACTTTTATGCCTAAACCTGTTAAAGGCGACAATGGTTCAGGTATGCACGTTCATCAATCAATTTGGAAGGGAGATACTGCTTTATTTTCTGGTGATAAATATGCAGGTTTATCAGATACTGCCTTACATTACATAGGTGGAATTTTAAAACATGCAAAAGCTATAAATGCATTTTCAAATGCTACAACAAATAGTTACAAAAGACTAATTCCAGGATTTGAAGCTCCAGTTTTGTTAGCTTATTCAGCAAGGAATAGATCTGCTTCTTGTAGAATTCCTATTACTTTAAGTAAAAAAGCAGCAAGATGTGAAATTAGATTTGGTGATGCAGCAGGAAATCCTTATTTAACTTTTGCAGCTATGTTAATGGCTGGCTTAGATGGAATCAAAAACAAAATTGATCCAGGAAAATCATTTGATAAAGATCTTTATGCGCTATCAGAAGATGAAGTTAAAAAAATTCCAACTGTTTGTGGATCTTTAAGAGAAGCTATGGAAAGTTTAGATAAAGATAGGGATTTTTTAAAACAAGGTAATGTTTTTACTGATGATCAGATAGATGCTTACATTGCATTGAAGTTTGAAGAAATACATAATTTTGAACACACTCCTCATCCGATTGAGTTCGAAATGTATTACAGTTGTTAATTATTACTGTCTAGTTTTGGCAATCTTATCTTTGCCAGGACCCTTCTTAACAATGTAATCTTGAGTTCCATTTGCTCCAGTATCTACAGACTTAATAAGAGATCTTAGAAAACTTTTTCTCTTTTCTTTTCTGTCTTCGCTGTTTAGCAAATTTCTAAATTCAAAAACGTTCATAGATAGAGTAATATCCTATCTATGCGTTTATTGCAACTCAGATATGTTCAAAATGGGATTATACTTTGAAAGACTCTCCACAGCCACATCGCTCGGTTTCATTTGGATTATTGAAAACAAAAGTTGAGGAAAAATCCTCTTTTTTGTAATCCATTTCTGTTCCTAAAAGATACATTACTGCAGCTGAATCAATATAAACTTTAACACCTTTATCCTCTATCACCTCATCATTAGGATTAATATTTTTTGAATATTCCATAACATAGGACATCCCTGCACATCCTCCCGATTTTACTGAAACCCTTACACCTATGGCATTTTTTTCTGCACTAGACATTATTTCTTTAATTCTTAAAGCAGCATTGTCACTTAATTTTATAATAGAATCCATTATAAATTTAACTCCAATTTGGCTGCATCAGACATCATATCTTTTGTCCAAGGCGGGTCCCAGACTAATTCTAAATCAACATCTTCTATCTCCTCAACTTGCATAGCCCCCTCTTTGACCTCCTTTGGCAAACTTTCAGCAACTGGACAATTAGGTGTGGTTAATGTCATCTTAATTTTTGCTTTTCTATCATCCACCTTAACTTCGTAAATTAAACCAAGATCATAAATATTCACTGGCAGTTCAGGGTCGTAAATCTTTTTTATTTCTTCAATTATTTTATCTTTTATTTCCATTAAATATCATTCTTCAGTACTAATTTCTTTTCCATCATTATCCATAGCAGAAACTAATGTATGCCATGATAATGTAGCACATTTTACTCTCATTGGATATTGTTTAACTCCTGATAAACACATTAATTTTGTTTTATCATCTTCTTTTAAAATATTCGATCTTAATTCGGGATTTTCTTTTATCATACCTAAAAAATCTTCTATAATTTCCTTAGCTTCGTTATGACTTTTACCTTTAATTAAATCAGTCATAATTGATGCAGATGCCATTGAAATTGCACATCCACTACCTTCAAAAGATATATCTTCAACTTTCCTTTGATCGTTTAGTTTTAGATAAACATGGACATTATCACCACACAAAGGATTATTTCCTTTTGCATCTTTATTAAAGTTATCCGTCTTACCTAAGTTTCTAGGATTCTTACCATGTTCTAATATTATTTCTTGATATAATTCTTTTAAGTTCATTTTAAATCAAAAATTTTTATACATTTATTAATTGACTCATTTAATTGGTCAAAATCCTCTTTTGTGTTGTACACCCCTACAGATGCCCTAGCACTTGCTGGTATTTCAAGTTTATCATGAAGTATTTGACAACAATGATGACCAGCTCTAATTGCTACACCGTCTTCATCTAAGATTGTAGCAATGTCATGTGGGTGCACACCTTCAATTGTAAATGATATAACTCCACCTTTATTTTTTGGATTGCCAATTAATTTTACTGAATTATTTTTCCTTAAAATTTCTTGACCATATTCAATTAATTCTTTTTCATGTTTAACAATATTTTCAATACCAATACTTTCTAGAAACTTTATGGATTGGTCGAAAGCTATCACTTGCGCTGTAGCCATTGTTCCTGCTTCATATTTGTTTGGTAGATCTCCATAAGTAATTCTATCCTTTTTCACCTCCTTAATCATTCCTCCTCCACCTTGGTTTGGTGGCAGTTCCTCAAGCCATTTTTTTTTACCATATAAGATTCCTAATCCAGTAGGTCCGTACATTTTATGACAAGAGATTGCATAGAAATCACAATCAAGATCTTGCACATCTATTTTTAAGTGGGGAGCACTTTGACATCCATCTACTACAACTATAATCCCTTTGGAATGAGCAAGCTCAGTTATTTCTTTGATTGGAAGTATTGCGCCAGTAACGTTTGATAAATGATTTATTGCTATTACTTTAGTTTTTGGAGTTATTTTTTTTTCTATATTCTCAATTGGAATATCACCTTGATCGTTAATTTCTGCAAAATTAATCTTTATGTTTTTTGATTTTCTTAAATAATGCCAAGGAACATAATTAGAGTGATGTTCTAATTCTGTTAACAATATTTCATCTCCTTCTTCTAAATATTTTTGACCTAATGTGTTTGCTACTAAATTAAGCGCCTCTGTTGCACCTTTTGTAAAAACTATTTCATTTTGATCCTTTGCATTTATAAATTTTTGAACTGATAATCTTGTATTTTCATACAAATTTGTTGCAGCAACAGCCAAATAATGAATACTTCTTCCTACGTTTGAAAATTGTTTAGTGTAAAACTCATTTATCCTATCGATAACAACTTTGGGTTTTTGAGAAGAATTGGCACTATCCAAATAAACTAAGTCATTATTTTGTATTTTTTCGTCAAAAATAGGAAATTCTTTTTTAATATTGTCTATATTCATTCTTTTAATCCAATCATATTCTTAACTAAGCTTTTAATTTCTGAGTCTGTAATCTTCTCAATAACATCTAACAAAAATCCATTAATCAAAAGTTTTTTTGACTGATGATAATTTAGACCTCTTGACATTAAATAAAATATTGAGTTTTCATCAAGACTACCTGAAGCAGATCCATGAGAACATTTTACATCATCTGCATAGATTTCTAATTCTGGCTTAGCATTGAATTCTGAAGTTTCTTCTAACAAAATAGCTTTACTTAATTGGTATCCATCAGTTTTTTGAGCTTTTGAGTCTACAAATATTTTTCCTTGATAAGCAGATTTTGTATTTTTTCCTAAAACACTTTTAATTAATTGAAAACTTTTTGTATTTTCAACTAAATGATTTATTACTGTTCTTATTTCATGTTGTTGATTATTATTTAACGAAAAAATACCATTTACAAATGCAGAGGAATATTCTCCGTTTAGGTTACATTGAATTTCATTTTTCGAAAAATTTGACCCTGAGGAAAAAATGAAAGTCTCTGAAACACTGTTAGTGTCTTGATCAATATTATTATAAGAATACCTGATATTTTTATTTTGCTTTTTATCTATCTTATAGTTTTTTAATATAGAGTTTTTTTTTAAATTAAAGTCATAAAAAATATTAACAAAATTATTTTCTGCTTGATCGTTAAATAAATCAATTAATTTCAAACAACTATTTTGTTCTAATTCAAAATTTAATCTTAAATTAATATTTTTTGATTTTATTTTGTTATTTGTGGTGTGGTAAATAACAAGAGGTTTATTTAAAGTATAATCCTTTTTAATTGAAATTTTATAACATTTATTTGAAAAAGCATTATTTAAAGATAATAAAGAATTATCTATTTCTAACTTATTTTCAAACTTAAAATTATCATCAATTTCTATTTTGTCTTTATCTTCATAATTGAAATCAATCTTTTCTATTCTGCCATTTATAAAAATAATTTTATTGTGCTCTAAACCATCAATTAAAATTGAGGTATCAACTTTATTTGGAACAGAGATATCGTTATAAAAACTTAATTCACCAATATTTTTTTTGATAATTTGGTTTAAGTCTAAAAATTTCCAATTTTCAAGTTTTCTACTTGGAAAACCATTCTTTATAAACTTATTTAAATATTGTCTTTTTAATTCAATATCACTAGCTGATAAACCAGAAGTTTTAACTTTTTTTTCAAAATCTATTGTAATTTGTTCAGTCATTTAATTAAAGTTTTCGTATCCTTTTTTTTCCAGTTCTAATGCTAATTCTGGCCCCCCTGATTTGATTATTTTTCCATTCATTAAAACATGAACATAATCTGGTTTTATATAATCTAATAATCTTTGGTAGTGAGTTATTATTAAAAAAGAGTTGTCTTTATTTCTTAAAGTATTTACTCCGTCAGAAACAACTTTCAAAGCATCAATATCTAAACCTGAATCAGTTTCATCTAAAATAGACAACTTAGGCGATAGCATTGACATTTGTAAAATTTCATTCTTCTTTTTTTCCCCTCCAGAAAAACCAACATTTAATTGTCTGTTTAATTTTTCCTCATCAAATTTCAATTCTTTGGCTTTTTCCTTTACTAATTTTAAAAATTCAATAGCATCTAATTCTTTTTCACCACGTGCCTTCCTAATTGCATTCAGAGAAGTTTTTAAAAAAATGTTTGTATTCACGCCCGGAATCTCTAAAGGGTATTGAAAAGCTAAAAAAATCCCTTTATGGGCTCTCTCCTCAGTTTCAAGTTCAAATAAGTTTCTATTTTCATATAAAACTTCACCAGATATTTCATAACCTTTTTTACCAGACAGAATATTTGATAAAGTGCTTTTGCCTGATCCATTTGGGCCCATAATTGCATGAACCTCACCAGGATTTATGTTCAGTGAAAAATCTTTTAAAATTGACTTATTATCAATGTTTGCATTTAAATTATTTATCTTGAGCATTAACCTACGCTCCCTTCTAAACTAATACCTACTAATTTTTGAGCCTCAACTGCAAATTCCATAGGTAATTGCTGAAGAACTTCTTTACAAAATCCATTG
>MDSV01179204.1_pt1 | contig 11428 bp, 5 predicted proteins | sample 810851 | NCBI WGS metagenome assembly MDSV01 (sample SAMN05326640, study PRJNA326480) | marine metagenome | isolation source: seawater | place: Atlantic Ocean: North East | collected 2012 | reverse complement strand
TTTAGTAAATACAGTTCCTGTGATAAGTCTACCTTGCCACATCTGTTGAGCATTGCGTAATTCATCAACATTCGTAATACCGTATTTAGCTAGATCTTTAATGTTATCTGGTTTAGCCATAAATACACTTCTCATCTCCTTATGGAGTAGTGATATTCCTGGCATTCTTTTTGTATCTAGAATGAAATCATTAATACTTGGTCTGATGAAGTTAAAGAATGGTACTAATTGAGGAAATCTATTGAATGCAGATTGTAGGGTTTCTAATCTGTCACCAAGACCATTCATCAAAGTTGATTCTCTAAATTGATAGTCAAGGAAAGCATCTTTAGTGGTATCTATATCACCATTTTCATCAAGTAATTTGCTGTAGTAATGGTTCTCAGCTTTCTGTAGAACCTCTGGTGTGATCTCAGAGATCTCATTTCTAGCTTCTTTCTCTAGTGCATCAATGAAGGCTAACTCTCTTGCTCTTGCTCTTGATTGAATAACAGCATGTGCATCGTCAGCTGCAGCTAAAGTTCTACTACTCCAACCTGCAATATTACTCTTTTGAATCTTATCTAATATGTGAGCAAATCCCGAAGCTAGTTTGTCAGAAAAAGAACCTCTCTGTTCAGTCCATGCATCATAGACTTTCCAATCAAAGTCTTTATGATTCCTAGTGCTATATCTATTTTTTATTGTTGTTACGTCACTAGAGAAGTAAGAATTCATCTTACTCATCATGGTATCCCAAGCCTCTGGTAATACCTCAGCCATACGTTTGAACTTTGCAAGTTGGATTCTTGCAGCTTTAGTATCACCTGTTCTACCAGCTCTTATACCAGCACCTAATAAGGTTTCAAACTGTGTTAGATAAGCATTAAATCCAGTACCCCATAAAGCACGTTGTGGTGTTTTTGGACTAGATAATCTTGAATGAATCAAAATACCTTGCATATCTCTAATGATCTGTCCAGTTCTAGTTTTTCCTTTGATCTCTCCACCACGTAATAACTTACGCATGTAAGAGTCTAAGTCCATCCATGTTTGGATCTCATCAGCTTGAGAGAAGATCTCTAGTATTCCATTAGCTAATTCTTTAGATTCACTTTCTTTCATGAACTTATTCATTAGCTCAACACTAGCCTTGGTTTCACCATGGATATCAGCTAATCTCTTAGCTACATCAGCATCAGAAACAGTTATACCTTTTCTCATCTTCCGACCCAGGACACCCCATAGGTATCGGTTCTTCTTGACGTTTCCTAATCCAATAACTAACTTATCTCCTATCTTTTTCATAGGACCATCAACTGCAAAGACATCTCCAAAGTTGTTGATCTCTCTAGCAGCTAATGCATGATCTCTTAGGTTTTTAAATAAAGCACTGTTAACTAAATCAGCAGCTAATAGGTTTTCACCTGCAGTCCATACCTCATAACCACTATATATATCTTTCTTTAGGTTTTCTATTGGACCCCAGAATTCATCAGCACTCATGTTTTGCCAATTCCTACCCATCATTTCTTTGTAACGTTGGTAGGCTGGTTCGAAGTATTCTCTGAATGATTTGTTAGCTGCTTTAGCTTCAGCTTTTATCTCTTGAAGTCTTGCATCAGTAAACAACTCCTTACCCATCTTCTCTAACTCTTCAATTGGCATCCCATTTTCCGTAGACATGCGATGTAATTGAGCAGCTGTTAATGGTGAGTCAGTTGAACCTCCCTTAGCACTTGGATCAGTATCAATTTGATTTAATTGTCTATGTATCTCAGCTGGTGGAGCTGTTGAAGTAGGGCTACCTTGCCATGGATCTGAGAATGGTTTGTTCTTATGTCCTCTGAATTGAGTAGTAGGTTGCTTAGGTTTTGGAGTTGTACCCTCTGGTAAAGCTCCAGCTGTTGTTGTTCCTGTTATATCTGGTTTATCAGGTACAACATCAACATCAACAGTTTCACCACCTAGCTGTCTATCAATACTTAAGATACGCTCTTCAACAAGTTCTTGTTGTCCAGCTTCTTTTATTTGAGCATCAACATTAGCTTTCCTTGCAGCTGCTATCTCATCTCCTTTTGGTAAGTTACCAGCTCTATTCCAGATAACTCCAATCAATGTATCCAGACCTTTCTCTAGATACATCTCTTCTAAGATATTCTTGAATTTCTTAAATAAAGGATGATCTGTATCTTTAGTAGCGAATGGTCCGAGAACAACATCCATAAATGGAGCTTTCTCTACAATCTCTGCAGATAAACTATCTCCATCAGTGTAGGTAGATGTTGCAGCTACTAGACCAGTTGTTGCTAATCCTCCAGCTGCAGGTATACCAACTGTTCCAGCAACTGCTGCTGCAGGTACACCAAGTGTTCCATAGTGAACCACACCCTCAGTGAATTTACCCCACCAAGTTCTAACGATTGGATCTTCTACATTCTTGAGAGGATCCCAATCAGGTGTATAACCTTTAGATGGATCAATGTCTTCTCCACGAGCTGCATCATATAAACGTTCAGGTAAAGTTAAGATTGAATCAATAGCACCAATAGCACCTTTTTGAATAGCTGCACCGTATTCTTCACCTGCATCTGCGAGGTTGTAATCCTTTGGATCTTTCTCTAGACGTGTTTTGGTGATCTCCTTTCTTTCTTCTTTAGTGCCGAACTTGTTTAGAGTTTCATCTATGTCAGCAACCATATCACCAGCTTCAGTAATCATGTCCTGTAAGCTGGATTGTTGCTCTACCTGTTCTGCACTTTCTTCAGCTGCTACTTGTTGCTCTATATAGTTGGCACGCTCCATTGCGCCCAAGTTTGGACCCGTGGGTTCCGTGTTTGTAGGCATAATTCTATTTGGTTAGTATTCAAGACCTGGAGTGAGAAACTCTGGATTACTCCAATCCATTTGGTAGCCATCCTTATCTTCACCTTTTAGGCGTTGCACCTCGACATAACATCTAGCTAACCCAGTTTGGGTTGGTTGACATCGTAATGTCCTTACTAGATTGTCTGGTGCTTTATCTATATCTTGTTCTATTTGTGGCTCCTCTACTGGCTTAAGACCAGCTGCTATCATCTGACCATTCATGACCTTTAATCCGTTTAAGTTAGGAAAATATTGAGCTAGCATGTTGAATATTTCAGGTACTGGATCACCTGGCAAAGCTGTGTCCCTATACTTCTCAGCTTGATCTAAATGTTCTTTATCTACTACTACTAACTTATCGTATTGAGATGGGTTATAAGCTAAAGCATTCATAGCTTTTGCTAAGTCTTTTCTAAACTCTCTTGTAGTTCCTTTATCAAAGGTACTTTTGATGGCTCGTTTAGCTTCTTCTAAATATAGATTCTTACCATCAGTATTTACCTTAGCTCTAACATGATCTTTGATCTGTTTGTAAGCTTGTTCAGGTGTGTACTGAGTAAGGAGATCTCGTGTCATGCTTGCTATATCTGCCTCCATAATATCTTTCATCTCAAGCTCTAAATCACCACCTTTGTTAAACCAGTTCAATCCTTGCGATTCAGTAATAGATGTATCAATTAATTTTTCTATCTTTTCAGTATACTTATCATCAAACTTTCTAAGGTCTTCTCCTTTAGTTACTTGATCTAAGAACTCAGTTCGTATGGTATCTGAATATGGAAGTAGATCTTCTTTAGTTAAATAACCTCTAAGAAATTCAGTTTTGTTTAAAGCAATTCTAGCTAGGTCATCACTTCTATCTTGTCTGGTTTCATCATCTTGCATGAAAGTAGGGTTCTGACCAGTAATTCTTCTGAAATCATCAGCAAATTCTTCCTTAGCTTTTTCAGTTACTTCGTTATTCTTTTTATAGTCTTCCCATTCATTCTCCATTTGTTTAGGAGCTACATCTCTGAGATTATCTTCAAGCGTTTGTTGATCGATTAATGCTTGTGTATTTATTTCACGAAGCTCTGCAATGAAATCAGGATCAAATTGACCATATGATTTTTTACCCATATGACCAGGAATTTGTTTTGCTATACCATCAATTATTGCTTCAAGATCCTCATAGGTAACGTTAGGATTAGCTGCCATTTTTTTGATGGTATCTATTCCAATTTTCTTAGCTTTAGTAAGACCTATTAATCCAGTTCCTGAATCATTATTACTAGAAGCAACTGCGTTTACTAATGAAACAAAATCTCCATCAGTTCTAAATTTTGCCTTAGCTAACTCTGTATCAGCAAAACCTTTATCAATCCTATCTTGTTTCTGCTTAGCCTTGACTACCTTATTCTCTGCTTTTAAAATATCATCCCAAGCTTTATCATTAACAATTAATGGATTAAGTGCCTCTAAACCACTCGCTACATAATACTCTTCCTGAATCTCAGCAATAGCAGCTTTTAATTCAGTCTCAGTTTGAGCTTCATTAATTTTAAATTGTCTACCACCAATTGATGTTAAATCTATTAATTGTTCACTGCTACTCAGTTTTTCATTTAAATATACTGGGTAATGATTAGCCGCCTCCTTTGCCATAACTGTTGCAGTTCCAAATGAACTACCACTAGACATGCTTTTTAGACGTTCAACGATCTCATTGCTATGACCTTTATTATGAAGCTTTAAGGCTGCAGCATAGATCTTTATATCACCATCATTTAATAGCTTCTTTTTATTTTCATAGTCTTTTATCCTTGCTGCAGCAGTATCGCTACCATCTCTAACTTTATTTATTTGTGCAATGTTGGCTCTTGCTTGATCTCTTTTATATTTCTTATCAGCTTGATCAAAAGCTATTTTCTTAGCTTTAGTAGAAAGATCAACCCATGGCTGTACAATATTTGCAAGATTAGAATCAATAGCAGCTGTTGTTTGCTGTTGTCTATTGTTTATATTTTGAATGAATTCATTATAAAACGAAGTATCTCTAGTCATCTTTTTCACCTCTTTCATAGTCTGCTTTAGCAGTCCATACATCACCTGCAGCTCCTAAGAACGTAGGTAATAAACTTGGAGCACGTTGTGGTATTGGATCAGATTCAAGGACTAGTGGATTACCTGTTCTTAGGTTGGCATTATATTCTGTAAGTAGACTTTCTTTCTTCATTTCAGTAGCTTCAATACCACTTGTAAATCTATGTGCTAATGCAGACCTTACCTTACCTTCTTCCTGCCATCCAGCATTCTGTAGTCTTGTTGCGGTGTTTCCAAAACCTTCCATGCCTCTTGCATCTTTCATGATTTTTATTAATGAATTGGTATCAGCTTGTGATAATTCAGATGACATTCTACGAGCACTTATGTCTTGTGCTCCCAATGCAGCCATAATGCCAGCGTAATTAGCATCAGCTGTTTTAGCTAGGTTGACATTATCTTCTCTGTTTTTTGCAATCTTAATTGTATTTCTATTATTTGTAGCTATTTGATTAGCTCGGTTTTTAGCAGCGACAGCTTTACGCTGTTCCATCGTTTGAAAAACGGAACCAACTCCACTAATTACTGCTCCTGCTATTGGATGACACACGGCAAAATTCTATAAAGGATAAATTGTTTGGTCCGTAAGTGACCTCACGGAGGAATTTAAAACCTAAGAATTTCAAAAGTTTTAAATGTACAGTGTTTCTTTTATCAACAATGTTCCAAAGTAATGGCTCATCTCTTGATTCAATGAAACGTTTTGCTTCTCTAGCAAATGTTATTGGGTAGTCGTGGATAGCTGATGTGGTTAACATCCACACAAGCCCACCATCCTGAATACCTACCAATCCAGCAGTCCTGCCGTTTGGTACGGTAAATGACTTACAGAAGCCCATTAGAGACATGAAAGGTATCGACAACATAGGATCTAGCCCATGACCTTCTACCACTTCTCTGCGGTCATCTGGACGTAAGTTAGAGGCTACTTCTAATGCAGCCTCTGGTGTTACGTCATGGATATATTCAGACTTTTTTATAGTATCTTTGATTGTAATCTCCCTCCCAAAAGGATGAATATAATGTGCAAGGTGATGGATGATTAGACTCTAAAGACAATTTAAAATCTCCATTCCTTGCATAAACTGGAATAGTTGTTTTTGTACTATCTAAGAAAAGATAACGATTCTCTTCAAAACCATAATTCAAACTTGCTTCATGGTTCTGTATCCAATCATTACGTCTCTTTCTTTTTAGTCTTGTTTGGTGATAACCAGTTGGACCTAAGTTTAAATCTACTCTATGTATAATTGTTGATGATCTTGTATCAGCTCTTACTGCATCACCTTCTGATTGCTTAAGATAAGGTATTGGAAACTCAACCTTCATATCATAGGTATAACCTGCATATACAGTAGATGTAGACCAATCTCCTTTAACTGTAAAATCACTACCTTCACTTAATATTGGATAATCAGCTTGCCCCTTCATTGGACCTGCTGTAGCAAAGATAGTAAACTTCTTATTACCTGCTACAACAAAGTTATCAGGTTGACTAAAGGTTGTTAGCTTAGTAGATGAACTATAAGTCTGTCCTGTTAGTGGTAATAAGTTATCCATATGAAGAGGATAATCAACTAATTGAGAATCTAACTTTGGTTGATTCTTTAGATCAATCTTTTGTAGTTGTATATCTTGGTTATCAACTCTAATAACTGCATAATAGATTCCATCAACAAGAGCATGGAAAATTGTATTACCATGCATCTTCCATCTAAACCAAGAAGCTAGTAGTCTCTTCTCTCCAGTATTAAACCATTTATAACCATAGATATCTTCATTAGTATCACTAGTAGCAAATAGAACTAGTCCATCTTCTTTTGACTCGGCTACTGAATTAATAGTAGTAGGTAGTAAAGAGGATACAAGTTTACTTTGTTCTATAACTTCTGTTTGTGATGGGTTTGAGATGTTTGTCATCTCCATAAATTTAGTATGACTTCCTACGTTATTAACAAAACCTATTGTCGTACCTAATGAAAATGGTTCAACTAGAGGATTATAATTAAATGTAGAGATACTTTGAATCTTAGCTGTTTCAGGTGATAAGACATCATTATCTGTAGTCAGTAAGAATTGCTTCTCTTTACTAAATAGAAGTAATCCTTTTTGTGTAGATATACTATGTACTAAAGTAGATGGTTTTGTATCTCCCACTGATAGATCGATGCTATCTGCAGGACTGATAGTCATTGCACTCTTAGCCCAGAAATTAAAATGATCTCCAGGTTGAGAAAGAATAATACTATCGTTAGCTAATAAGGCTAATCTATTCCTATAGAAGGCTAAGTTCTGTATTGGATGACCAGCTATATTGTCATAAGTTTCCTCTTCATAAAAGTCTGATAATAAAGCATTACGTTTTGAATGGCTTTCATTAAATATAAAACTTGGTTTAGGATTAGTAATTTCATCACCAACAATCTTACTTTGCCAATCAATTGGTGTTAGTTCAAAACGAGTAGGTGTAGATCCCCTAGCATTTATCTTAACTAATTGATGAGGCATTGTATCAACCGCAAATTCTGTACGACTTAACGGCTTTACACATTCTTCCCAAACCCCTGGACCATCTTCAGGTGCAGAGTTTGATTTAAACTGTAAGTAATAATCATCTTTATCAGATGTACTATTCACTACCTTCACTACATAGCCATGTCTACAATGGGTAGGTAGATCTCCTACATCATTGACTTCATCAGTAAGTACATTAATTAATTTAGAATCTGAAGCTGTTACAGTCCAATCTATATCTGCATTGTATAGAGCATCTGCTACTCCATTTATTTTATCACTGGTATACATCCTAAAATAGATACCATTACCTATTCTTCTAGCAGCCCATGGCCAACCTTCACCTGTTCTAGGATTACCAGTAGCTCCACTTTCATAATGATAGTTTGTATCTATTTCTTTAGGATTCATTTTCCTATCGAATTCAGCCATGATGGATTCTAAAATCCCATCAGCAGTAACTACTTCATCAGCTGAACTAGAAGTAGGTGCAGGTCTTATTGCACCAAGACTCGCTTCATAACCTATTACTTCATGATCAACTACATCTATTTTATAGTTGGTACCTTCCATTACTACAAAGAAGTAATCACCAGTCTTCCAACCTTCTCCACCATGTATAAGTTTAATATCTACATTGTAGTCGCATTCATATTTATCATCTACTGCTTTAGGAGTACCAGTATTTTTTAATTCAAACCTTAGATTAACTTTATCTTTTCTGTCTGTATAATCACCATTGCTATCCTTCTCAGCATACATCATTGGATGTGGATTATATTCCACAGCATCAGAAAAGTCAGGTAGTTCTGTAGCTTGTAAATTAAAGACTCCACCAACATCAGCAGCTCTCTTTAGTGGTCCGTATTTTCTTCTATCTGACTCCTTACCATTTAAATAAGACTTACCTGTTGGGTTAATAGTAAATATCTCTCTAGCAGTATATCTACACGTACCGTCTTTACTTGAATTAGGTGGTGTAGAAGCATACATATAAGTTCCAGTAGCAGTATTATCAACCACAGCTGTTGTCTTATCTTGTAACTCATTCAGTGGACCATAGGTAACATCTCCATTAGGAGGGTATTTTGTTTCATTAGCTGCTGTACCCCACCATTGAACCTCTAGTTTTTTAGCTCTAGATATACTTTTCTTCGAATCACCTTTCTGATGAAAGTTAAGACCATACTGTTTGTTATATGCTATCTGCTTTAACTCTATATATGCTTCCTTTGGTCGTACGTTGCTACGATAATATATCTGGTTACGTCCAGTCATACTCCTAGATTGAAATTCCCAACCTCCTTTTTTATAGGTTGAATCCAACATGGAATCATCAACACTAGTATTAAGTGTATAATCACTCATCTCAGTACGTCTCTCTCTATTCGTTATAAATGTATAATCATTTATATTTAATACCTGAATAGAGTCCTCTCCAGTATGTTCTAAGTAAGGTTTATATAAAGCTGCAGTAGCAGTTGCTGTAGTACCAGATGAAGGTGCAGCTATCGTTACTGTCGCAGTTGCATAGCTTTTACCTTTATTAGTTATCTCAATACTAGTAACTTTTCCATCAACTACTGTTGCTGTTGCTGTTGCTTGTGTACCACCTGATAAAGGTGCAGATATAGTTACAGAAGGTGCAGATGTATATCCTGATCCAGCGTTCGTTATGTTGATTTGCTGGATAGATCTATTCATATATGTTGGAGACAAATAACAAGATATCCAGTTATAACCACCTGGCTTATATGGATCTTGTTTTACATAAGTCGGACCCATCTCATCTTTTGTAGGATCTTCAGGGTCAAAATTTATAGTCTTCTTTTCTTGTAGAACTTCATACTCATTACCTTGTAAATCCCAAATTTGTATTACACCTGATTTATCAATACGTCCTATGAACTTCTCTTCTTGATCAATAATAAAGTACTTCCCTGAAGTTAATTGATCTCCATGTATATCTAAAGTTGAAAGAAACTCAGACCCAGGTCTCTTCTCTAATCCTTTAGTTATATTAGGTAGAACGTTTAAAGCATCATTAACTTGTCCTGGTATTTTTAATTCGTCAGGTTGTTGTGAGATGCCTTGTATATAGTTTGGTATTGTCTGAGTTATTCCAGCCATTAGATTCTAGATAGTGCTTGATAAGGTTGATATGTTTTATATGAACTGTTATGACCCATACCTAAGTAGTTATGATCACCTTGATTACATTCATATTCCATACAAATTGACCTAGCTAATGCTTCTTGTTGAGCAAGAACTTGTGCTAAGTCTGGGTTAGTGATTAGTTGTGTTGCAGCTCTGGTACTTGCTTTAGCAATTATGTATCTTTTAAAAACTGCTGGTATTGAATGACCTACGTTAGCTCTATTAGCAAGGTCAAGATCAAAACCAAATTGCCATACTACATCTATCTCTACTGAGCTTGTAAAGACATCTGTATGTTCTACTTTATCGTAAAGCCTACCATTCTTAATGGTAACGTCTTTCGTCCTTAGTGATTGACCGTCACTGATATCATAATGTAATGCGTTAGCAGGTATCTCTATAAAACCATTTGCATCTGGTACAACTGTTATATGCTCTTCTCTATTAAATGACCATCCCTCAGCTTGTACATCTAATGATGACTCTTGAAGGATGTTATAGATAAGACTAACTTCTGGGTTTTCTAGATCAATACCTTGAATAGGGGCTTGACCAATAGTCCCTAAGATTGTATTTATTGCGGATAGTTCTGTATCGATATACGAATAGTTAGGGATTGCCATAAGTTATGTGAATAAAAAAAAGGGAGACCGAAGCCTCCCCATGTGAATAAAGAAATATTGTTTACTGATAACCAGCGTTGTTGGTTGCAGTCTGAACAGTACCAAACTGAGCTGGCTTTGTAGCAGTACCTGCGAAAAGTTCAACAGCAGCAGCTGGATTCAAGTAGTCTGCACCCATTGCAAGGCGACCAAGAATAACATCACCCTGATAAATCACGGAGACATCACCTGATGTGACTTGAACTTGTGGTCCGATAGCTTCTACTACACCTGCAGCTTCACGTTGGAAGATAAGTCCACAAGAGTTAGCAAAGTTAGATGCTTGACCATATTCGTTATGGATACCTGTAACAGAGTTACGTCCATCTTCAATGCCTGGTGCAACGAAGTCACCTGTGTTACCAGGATCAGCTACGTTAGTATCTACAGTATCGTCATTACCTGATGAAGGTGTGTACTTTGTACCATACTTACTTAGGAATGGGATATTCATAGACTTGTAGATCTTGATACCAGCGATCTCTACAATTCCATTACCCTTCTGACGGGATGTACCTTGTGAGTCTCTGTTAACTAGACCATTGTCACCAACCTGTTGGATTAGTTCATAGTACTGGCGTGGGTTAAGTACACCTACACGTCCCTCAGAACTAACTCCTTTTTCGTCTAGTGCAGCAGCTGCATCATAGAATGCATTAACAAGTGCAGTTGCACTGTAAGCATCATTAGCATCAGCGTTTGTACCAACACGAATCTGTGTTCCACCTGGCTCTTCGAAGTTAGACTTCATGACAGGAGACTTAGCTCTTGCTCCACGAGTGATAGCTCTGAAGATTAGACGGTCATATTTTTCAGCTAGTGCATAACCAATCTTCTTAGAGATCTCTCCTCTTAATTCATAGTGAGTAAGAGTCTCGTCTAATTCGTAAACGAAAGCTGAACTGATTAGTAGGTCGTCGCATGTAATTGTCTTCTCTGCGACTGGTGGTGCGCCGTCACTGTTACCTAAGATACTTTGACCTGGAACATGGAACTCGGCGTTGGTGCGACCTGTGTAGATGAACTGTAAAGAGCGACCATTTTTAAGGGTACGCTTCATTACAAGATCCCTTGCTATAGCATTGTTCTGGAAACCTTTAAACATTTCTCCAGAGAACAGCTTAAGTAGCAAAGCTCTTTGATCGGAAGCACCATTGAGCGAGCCG
>MDSV01239479.1_pt1 | contig 11429 bp, 6 predicted proteins | sample 810851 | NCBI WGS metagenome assembly MDSV01 (sample SAMN05326640, study PRJNA326480) | marine metagenome | isolation source: seawater | place: Atlantic Ocean: North East | collected 2012 | reverse complement strand
GTTGGCGAATCGGTAACCGTAAAGGGTTGGGTAAGAACACGCCGCGACTCTAAAGCGGGGTTATCTTTTATTGCACTACACGACGGTAGTTGCTTTGATCCTGTACAAGTTATTGCGCTAAATTCTCTGTCAAATTATGCCGATATCCAGCGCCTTACTGCTGGTTGTTCATTGTCGGTAACCGGAACAGTGAAAGAGTCGCAAGGTCAAGGGCAAGCATTAGAAATTGAAGCCACCGAGGTGGAAATTGTCGGTTTGGTTGAAAACCCTGACACCTACCCTATGGCCGCAAAACGCCACAGCATTGAATACCTACGTGAATATGCTCACCTGCGTCCGCGCACTAACGTTATAGGTGCGGTAACCCGCGTACGTAACTGCTTGTCACAGGCAATTCACCGCTTTTTCCACGAACGAGGTTATTTTTGGATCTCCACGCCAATTCTGACAGCTAGCGATACAGAAGGTGCTGGTGAAATGTTCCGCGTATCAACACTTGATATGATGAACCTTCCTCGCGACGACAAAGGCAACGTCGATTATTCAGAAGATTTCTTCGGTAAAGAAACCTACCTAACGGTATCAGGTCAGCTTAACGTTGAAACCTACTGTACTGCCATGTCTAAGGTGTATACCTTCGGTCCTACGTTCCGAGCGGAGAACTCAAACACCTCTCGTCACCTTGCAGAGTTTTGGATGATTGAACCTGAAGTGGCGTTTGCTGAACTTAAAGACGTAGCGCAGTTAGCTGAAGACATGCTGAAATATGTGTGCAAAGCCGTACTTGAAGAGCTGCCTGATGACATGGCGTTCTTTGCTCAGCGTATTAAGAAAGATGCCATTGAGCGTTTAGAGAAACTAGTAAGCTCTGACTTCGTTCGCATGAACTACACTGACGCCATCGAAATACTGCAAAACTGCGGAAAAGAATTCGAATTCCCTGTTGAATGGGGCATTGATTTGTCTTCTGAGCATGAGCGTTACCTTGCTGAAGAGCATGTTGGTGCGCCGATTATTATGCAAAACTACCCGAAAGACATTAAAGCTTTCTATATGCGCATTAACGACGACGGCAAGACAGTTGCAGCAATGGACGTACTTGCGCCTGGTATCGGTGAGATCATTGGTGGCTCGCAGCGTGAAGAGCGTTTAGACGTTTTCGATGCGCGCCTTGACGAAATGGGCCTCTCAAAAGAAGACTATGCGTGGTATCGCGACCTGCGCCGCTACGGCACTGTACCTCACTCAGGTTTCGGTCTTGGTTTCGAGCGCCTTGTGGCCTACGTTACCGGCATGCAAAACGTACGTGACGTGATCCCATTCCCACGTACACCGGGTAACGCTAGCTTCTAGGTCAATCTAAAACGTTAAGCTAATACGATCTCGTGAATATAAAAGCCTGCTGACATGCAATTGTAAGCAGGCTTTTTTATACTAAACAGCTTCGCGATGAAATGCTCTATGTCACGGAGTAACACTTACCCCAATGGCGGCTGAACGGCATGGCTCTACCGAATAGACGTAGCCGTCTTCAGTCTCGGAAAGTTTCGCTATTTGCAAAATCTCATAGTCGTTGAGTTCAATCACCCGAGTCCCTTCAGGATGAGCACAGCGAGAACGAGAATCTGCCTCAAATTCATAGATAAAGCTGGCTAGCGCTTGGCGCTGTGTTTTTTGGTAGTTAATGCTTTTTTCTTTTGCATCATTTAACAGTGTCGTTAAGTCTTTTTCTAATTCAGAGACTTCTTCTGTCTGTTTTTCTATTAACTGTGTTTCATTACTTTCAAGCTGCTGTTTAGTCGTATCCTCAACGGTAATGAGAGGGTTGGCGCTTTCACTATTGAATTCAGAGAGTAATCCCACCTGCCCCGCTACAACGCCAAGTTGCAGTGCCACGCCTAGCGTCCAAACAAAACGCGCTACGGCGGTAGATAAAACAAAACGATAGCCGGGTTTGTGCCATAGCCTTTGTACACCAAAAGGTTTTAGCAGTAATAAGAAAAACAAATAAACAAAAATGACGAGCATTCCGCCAACTAATGCCATTAATGTCGTAACAAAAAACCAGCTTGGCACCATGAGTATAAGCGCAAAATTATGGCTGTAGGGTAGCGCGCTTGCAGAAACACCGGTTATACTATTGACCAGTCCGCTAGCAGAAGCGAGCGCAAAATTAGCGATAATGGCATAAATAAACAGGATCACTGCTTTTCCAGGTAGGCTGTTCCAAAGCACCATGAACCTTGGCCACGTCTCGCTAACAATACCTGCAAGCGCAAAACCAAACATAACCACTTCGAACAGCCTAATTTCGATACTAAAAAACAGCTGTAACAGAAGCATGCTGGTTGCTAAAAAGTAACAACGTTGGGCAAAAGTGATGCTTAGCCAAAAGCGTAAAAAGCCTATACGCCGTTTCAGAAACAAACGGTTTCCTTGTTTGTTTACTTTTTCAAACACACTACGAATTTCGCTTTTCATTTCCATCATTTAATCGTCAATTGTTATTGTTATACTTCTAAACACGACTGGCTTTACTTCCCGACATGCTCGCAATGCGTTATTCTGTTGATTCCAAAAATCAACAGGTTATATCTATAGACTGCTTGTTAGCATACTGAAGCAGTTTGCAAAAACCTTATGGCTGAATCTAATACATTATCTATAGTTTGTGAGCAATGCCATACTCAAGTGCACATACCTTTGCTGGCACATAGGCAACGGGCGGTGTGCCCGGTATGCAATCATACGCTATTATCTTATCGAAATGGCGCAAGCGAAAAGTTGCTAGCCTATACCACCAGCGCTCTCATTTTTTTACTGTTATCACTGCCGTTTAATTTTCTAACGTTTAAAGCTAGCGGGCAAAAGCACAGTATTGACTTACCGACCGGCATTACCGTACTTGTTGAAAACGATTACCTATCGCTTGCTATTATTACTAGCTTAGCCACCCTTTTGTTACCGGGTATGGTGTTAGTTGGAATGCTTCTACTATCTTTGGCTCAAATTCAAAATCGCCGGCCATTTTATTTACCTAGGTTGCTACAGCTAGTAAAAGCGCTATTACCTTGGAGCATGGCTGAAATATTTCTAGTCGGTACATTAGTTAGTCTTATCAAAATTACTGAGCTTGCCGATGTGTCCATTGGGCTTTCATTCTATGCCTTCATCGGTTTTTCTGCTTTTACTGCACTCTGTATATCTCAGTTTGATGCCACCCGCTATGCAATGTGGTTGTCACAAGGTGTGCCACCACAACCCAAACCCTTGTGCGAAGCGCAGGCGAAAGCGAGTATTCAGCGCACGTGGGCCCTATTGCTCACCGCCTGCATTTTATATATCCCTGCCAACCTACTTCCAATTATGTATACTGAATTTTTTGGAGAGGAAACACCTAATACAATTATCGGTGGGGTCATCTCGCTTTGGGAATCGGGTTCGTATCCCGTAGCCATTATTATTCTCGTTGCTAGTGTCATTGTGCCTGTGGCAAAGATTATTATTCTTGCTTGGCTTAACTTTTCCGTGCAGCGCGAGAAAACCACATCGAAACAATTACGTATACGTTATTACCGCACAACCGAAGCTATAGGTCGCTGGTCGATGATAGACGTTTTTGTTGTGGCAGTACTGGTATCCCTCATTCAAATGGGCAACACCATGTCAATTTATCCAGGCCAAGCGGCTCTCGCCTTTTGTGCCGTAGTATTTGTAACAATGATAGCCGCGATGACGTTCGATTCTAGGCTAATTTGGCAGCAGTGGAAGCAATTATCATGACCGCAAACGATCCGAATATAAACGAAGCAAAGGTGAAACCAACTTCATCAGTCTCTCGCATTTGGATTATTCCTATTTTGGTGATCATTATTGGCGGCTGGATGGTGTATTACCAGTGGAAGAATCAGGGCCCACTTATTACGATTGAGCTCCACTCTGCTGCCGGTATTGAGATTAATAAGACTCCAATTAAAGTAAGAGATTTAGACGTTGGTCAGGTCAAAAAAATAACCTTGAAGCCCGATTTAGATGGTGTGCTCGTTACGGCCAGAATTGATGCGAGTGCAGCTCATCTTCTCAACGAACATGCAAAGTTTTGGGTTGTTGCCCCCCGTATTAGTTTTTCAGAGGTATCAGGGCTCAACACCCTGTTATCAGGTAGTTACATAGCCATGTCGGCAAACGACAAGGGCAAAGAGCAACTAAACTTCAAAGCGCTTGAGCGCCCCCCTGTTACCCCACCAGGGACGCCCGGTCTCCATGTTATGCTAAAAAGCGACGATGAGTTCGCTTATAAGCCCGGCGACCCTATTATCTATAAGGGTTTCAAAGTAGGTGAATTTGAAGACGCCACTTTCAATATCGAAGAGCGAGTGGTGTATTACGATGCCTTTATTGAAGCGCCATATCATAAGCTAATTACCAACACGACCCGTTTTTGGGACGTCAGCGGCGTTAAACTATTACTTGAATCAAACGGTGTTAGCGTTGAAACCGGCAGTTTAGAAACACTTCTGGCCAACGGCATCACTTTCGGCATTCCAGAAGGCGTACCAAAAGGCGAGCAAGTACTTGATAACGCGTTCTTTACGATTTATGGAGACAGTGCCTCGGCCTCTGACGCACGCTACAAAGTGGCGGCAGAGTACTTGTTGCTTATCGACGAAAGCGTTCGGGGCCTAACGGTTGGCGCCCCCGTTGAATACCGTGGCATTGAAATTGGCAACGTCACAGCAATAAATTCTTTCCCTGCAGTTGAAGGAAACATCCTTGAACGGGACTACCCAATACCTGTTCTTATCAATATTTACCCTGGAAAAGCACGACAGCCCGATACGGAAGAAGGACTCAGCGCCATCAAGCAAACCATCAGAAATTGGCTCAATAGAGATCTTCGGGCCTCATTGCGTATGGGCAATATCCTCACCGGCGGCCTATATGTGGATTTGCAGCACGTACCAGATGCAGGTAGCAGTGGCAAAATTGACGTTATTAACGGCTATGAAGTTATCCCCACTGTGAGCAATGAATTCACACAGCTAACGCAAAAAGCCGACGCAATACTCGACAAAATAAACCAGCTTCCACTTAAAGAGATGGTGGAAAATGTGCAGCTTGCGGTTGAAGACATGCGCCTTGCTGCCGAGTCTGTAGAGACAGCAAGTGATGATTTCGATGTTCTCATCGCTGACATTGATGCCAAAGCACTCAACAGTAACCTCAACCAAGTTCTTGTTAGCCTCGATGGACTGCTCAAAAACTACAGTGAAGGTGGCTTCAATCAATCAGAGATTAAAGAGACAGTGGATGCACTTCAAGAAACAATGAGAAATATGCAGCCACTTTTATTAAAACTCAATCAATCGCCTAGTAGCTTGATTTTTTCACAGGAAAGCGAAGCAGACGTTCAGCCTAAAGCTAAAAATTAGTGATGCTCGTTTTATAAAGTTTGGAAATTTTTAAAAATTATCTGGCATGAAAAGTGTTTAAAAAACACACAAAACTACTAACATTCACAACATGCCTATATTTGATTGCGCTATAGTCTAATGTGAAAGTTTGTAAGAACAGTGTAAATTATTACGATTACATCCGCCCATCAAGGATGAAGGATTCAAAACAAATGATAATGCAGTTTATATCGGGCTTGGCATTTTTAAGAAATAAAGCGTCGCAAGTCAGTATATTAGTAGTTTCATTTCTGTTAATACAGGGATGTACGTCGGCGCCGGCTTCACTTAATTATTACTTACTTCATTCAACCGATAGCATGGCTTTAAAGCAAAGCGCTGCCAAACAAATCATTGTTTTAGATAAAATAACCCTCCCTGACTATTTGAAGCACAGGGGGTTGGTGTATCAAACAAGTGACACTAATCTTCACATTTCAACTAGTCATTTGTGGGCTGAGCCTGTCGAAGAAGGGTTGACAAAAGTGCTTTCAAGCGCACTGGCCGATAAACACATTTCACTGAATCGCGGGGACCAGTATTCCAAGGAAGAGTCAACGCACGTATCTTTGCATATCGGCGATTTTATTAGTACCTATGAGGGCGAGGTTGTGTTGTCAGGACAATATACGATCAGTAGCACAACGGACGGCACTTCTATTCACCCCTTTAAATTTAAGGCGTCATTAGACAGCGACGGATTTTCATCAAGTATTAAAGCCATGAGAAACACGGTTGCTCAGTTGGCTCAACACGTTGAACGGAACCTTTAGAATTTTACAATTATGCTTAGTGCTTTAAAGCAATATGTATTTAGCGGTGTAAGTCGTCACTACAAAGACGAAACCAATAGACGGATCATGGTTGTCAACTTGTTCGCAGCTGTGGGGATGTCTATTACCTTTATTCTAGGGTGTCGAGCGTTCTTTGCGGCAGAGTATTCCCTTTCAACAACTCTTTTCACCGCCAGCGTTGTCTTCGCCATATCTCAGCGGTTGCAGGTACGTATTGCAAGGCCTCTCGCGCGCACGGCCTCCATAACCTTATTAATCCTCTGCCTGATGGTGCTCACGTTATTGCTACTCATAACGGGCGGTAAAGATAACACAGGGCCTTTGTGGATATATTTAGTTCCACCTGTCACCATGTTTTTTGCTGGGTTTATTCGCGGATTATTTTCACTTATCGCGTTCACCGTAGTGAGCGCAATCGTCATGTTCGGATTCGATGAAGCTATACTGGTCACACAATATACCTACGCATTTAAAACAAGGCTGCTCTATTCGTTTATGACAGTCTCCTTTTTATCTGCGTTTTACGAGTATAGCCGCCAAAAAAGTTACGATACTGCACTGTATTTAAGCGAACAATTTGAACGCCAGGCAAAACACGACCATCTTACTCAGTTATTGAACAGGCGCGGTGCACAGCAGTGCCTTGAGCGAGAATTTGCCAGAATTGTGCGTAATAAGAGCAAGTTCTCAATTGCCATCGCCGATATCGACCGCTTTAAAAGCATTAACGACACGTTAGGTCACGAACAAGGTGACGAAGTACTGGTGCAGATATCTAAAGTATTTACTACTCGCCTACGCAGGCAAGATATATTGGCGCGGTGGGGCGGTGAAGAGTTTATGTTTATCTTTAATGATACTGATGAGGCAGGTGCTGTGGAGGCGCTTGAGCAAATAAGAGAAACATTGAATCAAGCACCGCTTAATATTAACGGTCATGAATTTCGCGTAACGAGCAGCTTTGGCGTAAGTGAAGTGACGCCGGATATCGATATTTCTAGCGCTATACGATGTGCTGACAAAGCGTTATACCACGCTAAAGATAACGGCAGAGACCAAGTTTGTGCCATTTCTACCCTCAACTCCCCTACCCATTCGGAGCAACGCACTTCGTTTTAACGCACGATCTTTTCATCTTTACACTAAATTGACTCACGTTTAGTTACATTTGCGCTGTATTCCTGAAACACTTTAGCGATACACTATATGAAGTATTCGCTCTAAAAGTAGATTTAGCTATGAAATGGATGAAGGTTGCATTGCCTATTGGTGTTTTACTGGTTGGCTATATGGGTATGAAAGGAATTGAGGCCTCAGCGTCTGACTCTGCGATAACGGAAGAAGTAGATACTCGCCCCACTGTAACAATTGAAGCTTTATCGCCAGAGGATGTGCGGATTCAGCTCACCTCCTATGGAGAGATAATGCCTCTTGAGACGACTAATCTTGCAGCGCAAGTTTCGGGTGAAGTTCAGCGATGGAACCCCAAATTCGTTAGCGGCGGATTGGTGAGACGCGGTGAAACACTTTTTGAAATAGAAGCAGATGCCTATGAAGCAGCCCTCTTGATGGCCGAAGCTAACTTAGCCAGTGCGCAGGCTCAGCTAATTCAAGAGCAAGCGCAAGCCGATGTAGCAGCAAAGGAAGCGAAAACGATGCCCAATGCGCGGGTTACTGACCTTTACCTTCGCAAACCTCAAGTTATGAGCGCAAAGGCAGCGCTTAAATCTGCAGAAGCACAACTTAAAATAGCAAGGCGCGACCTTGAAAATTGTAAGGTCAAAGCCCCGTACGATGCGTTAGTGGTCAGTAGAAATATCAGTACCGGCGACTACGTGACCCAAGGCACCCCCGTCGCGGTTATAAACAATATCGAGTATGCCGAGGTCACTTTCCCAATAGCTGGCTTCGACCGCGTATTCTTAGCTGATAATACTATAGGCAGCGAAATTGCTATCGAAGTAGACGATATCGAGGGCGCTACTGTTAAGGGCACTATCCACCGAGATACGGGCGTGGTAGACAACACAACCCGTATGAGTTATTTCGTTGCACGCATAGAAGATCCATACGCAATAAACACGTCAAAACCCATCATAAAGTTTGGCTCATATAGCACTATTGCTTTTGAAGGCAAGACGCTTAGTGATGTATATCGCATACCCCAAGAACTTATCACCAATCGCTTGATTTGGACGCTTGATGATGAAGACAGACTTAAATCACACAAAGTAAAGGTTGTTCGGGAAGAGAACGGCGACTTTCTTATTCAAGGTGATTTTAACGCGAAGAAAGTAGTGATGAGTTTACCCGAATATCCACAAAACGGAATGCCGGTTAGGGTGATCGAAACGACTAATGAACTTGTGACGGCTAACGCAAATTAAGGAGCTGTCATGGAAAATCATAATAACACGCAAAGCGGTATTTTAGCCTGGTTCGCGAGAAACTCCGTCGCCGCCAACTTACTCATGTTCTTCATCATTGTGATGGGGATAGCTAGCTACTTTACTATCCAGCGCCAGATGTTTCCCAACATCGAAATCAACTATATTACCGTTGAGGCAAACTATCCTGGCGCCTCTCCTCAAGAAATTGAAGAAAGTATTTTCATCAAGGTTGAGGAAGCAGTTAAGGATATTACCGAAATTAAACGCATCGTATCAAGAGCATTTCGCGGTGGCGGTGCGGTCACGTTAGAAATTGATACTAAAGCTGAACTTACCGATGTACTCGACAAGGTAAAACTGCGCGTGGACAGCATTGCCACCTTCCCAGCCGGAATGGAGCCTGTGAACGTGTCGCAAGTTGAGTTTCAACAGCAAGTTATCGAAATGCCTATTGTAGGTGATTTACCGCTGGCTGAACTGAAAGTACTGGCTAAAGAAGTTGAAGATGAGCTGTTGCAGCTAGGCTCCATTTCCTTAGTTGAAGCCAATACGCCCGATGATGAAATTGCCATTGAAATTAAACCCGATACGCTCAGAAAATATGGGTTAACAATTGGCGATATTACTCAGGCTATTAATAGTTATTCAGCCAATATTTCCGCAGGTCAGCTTAGAACCAATGCTGGTATTGTGTCGGTGCGAGTTGAGAACCAGTATTACAGCGGCGATGAATTTAAACAAATTCCCATTAAGATTGGCGCAGGCGGCGCTAAGGTCACGCTAGGTGATGTTGCTTATATTAACGACGGCTTCGTTGAGGGTGAACGCTACTTTAAATACAACGGCATGAACGCCATTTACATCGCCGTTAAAGCAACAAAAACCCAAAACACCATTCCCGTTGCAGAAACGGTTAAAACCTATATTGAACAGAAAAACGAAACCCTCCCTCAGGGCGTCAGTTTAGAAGTTTTAGTGGATATGACCTATTACCTAAACGCGCGCTTGGACATGATGCTGTCAAACCTCGTTCAAGGCTCTATTCTTGTAGCGCTTATGCTTACCCTATTCCTTCGCTTTAGATTGGCTGTGTGGGTGATGGTCGGTCTACCCGTGTGCTTTCTTGGCGCAATGATGTTAATGCCTATCTTCGGCGTAAGTATTAATATTTTGTCGCTGTTTGCCTTCATCATGGTACTGGGTATTGTGGTTGATGACGCCATTGTTATTGGGGAAAGTGCCTATACTGAAATTGAGAGTAAAGGTGGTGGCATCGACAATGTTGTAAGAGGCGCGAAACGCGTGGCAACACCCGCAACCTTCGGTGTTTTAACAACAATCGCTGTATTTGCTCCGTTTACGTTAAGCAGTGGTCCAGAAGGCGCATTTTTCTATAACATTGCCGTAGTTGTTATTCTCTGTCTGGCGTTTAGCTTAATAGAATCAAAGCTCATTTTGCCCGCCCACCTTGCCCACACGAAGTTTTCGCCCGTTAAGCATGATAGTTGGCGAGCCCGCTTTAATCGAGGTTTCTTTGCATTTGTAAATGGCCCTTATAAGCGCACCGTTGTCAAAGCCATTGAATGGCGCTGGGCAGTATTGATGATGTTTATCGCAATGTTAATGCTAAGCATGGGGCTCATTGCTGCTAATTACGTTCGCATGGTTCCAAACCCCAAAGTACCTCATGATTTTCCTAGCGTAAAAATAGAAATGAATGAGAACGTGTCTGATTTAGCCACCATCAATGCACTGAAAATCGTAGAGCAAACTATTTTAGATGTTGAAGAGCAAATTATTGATGAGTTTGGTCAAGGTATGATCAGAGATAGACTCGCCTTTAATGAAGATAGAACCGAAGGTCGAATTTTAGCCCCTCTGGTAAACGAAGAAGATCGTCCCATCGATACTTTCGAGCTTGCCCGTCGCTGGCGCGAAGCTATTCCTGAAATTAGCGGCATGAAGTCCTTTACCGTCGTTGATGATGTAAACGGTGACGGCGATGACGGAGAGTTTGGTTATTTGCTGTTTGGTCCAGACATCGACACATTAAATGCGGCGGGTCTGAAGTTCATCGAAATGCTGCAACAGCAAGACGGACTGTTTGACGTAAGTTCTACTATCGACCCCCCAAGTAAAGAAGTACAGATGACGCTACTTCCTGTTGCTTATGATTTAGGCCTCACCCTTTCTAATATTGCATCACAAGTAGGTGCTGGGTTTTATGGCGGTGAAGCACAGCGCGTTATTCGAAATGGCGAAGAAGTGAGAGTCATGGTTCGCTATCCAGAATTAACCCGTGAGCGCTTCGCTGACTTGAAGTACTCATTGATCACCACGCCAGGCGGACAAGAGGTTATGCTAGGCGACGTAGTAGCATTAGAGGAAAAACCTGGGATTAGTTATATTCGTCGCGAGGGCGGATACCGCAGCGTTTATATTTGGGGCAACATCGATGAAGAGAAAGTTGAGCCTAATGAAATAGTTGAAGAAATTAAGGACAAACTTCTTCCTCAGCTTAAAGAGTTATTTCCATCGGTAATGACAGAACTTGGTGGTGATATTGAAGAACAGCAAGCGCAGCAAAATGAGCAGATACTGTTTTTCTTAGCCGCTATGATCATGGTGTATATATTATTAGCGGTGCCTTTAAAAAGTTATGGCCAGCCGCTCATTATCATGTCGGTAATACCCTTTAGCTTTACTGGTGCAGTTTTTGGTCACTTTGTTTTGGGCTTAGACCTGTCTATGATGTCTAACTTCGGCCTGATTGCCGCAGCAGGGGTTGTAAT
>MDSV01036882.1_pt1 | contig 11429 bp, 14 predicted proteins | sample 810851 | NCBI WGS metagenome assembly MDSV01 (sample SAMN05326640, study PRJNA326480) | marine metagenome | isolation source: seawater | place: Atlantic Ocean: North East | collected 2012 | reverse complement strand
CTGACCCTAGAAAATAGAATTATTTAGTCTTATTTAATAATTACATTATAAACACATACATAAATGAGCAAAGAAGAAAAAGACGCAAATCGTAGAGACTTTTTATTTACCGCCAGCTATACAGTTGGAGCCGTAGGTATTGGAGCTGTGGTCTGGCCTTTAATTGATCAAATGAATCCAGATAAGGCTCAACAAGCTTTAGCGACTACTGAGGTTGATATTAGCCAAGTTGAACCAGGAAAATCTATTACAGTATTATGGAGGGGAAAACCTGTTTTTTTAAAAAGAAGAACACCTGACGAAATAGCAGAAGCTAGAGCCGTAAATATGGACGATTTGCCAGATCCACAAAAAGACGAAGAAAGAGTAAAAGAGGGCAAGGATGAATGGCTAGTGATGCTTGGCGTTTGTACCCATCTAGGTTGCGTGCCTTTGAAAGATAAAGGAGATTATAAAGGTTGGTTTTGCCCTTGTCATGGTTCACACTATGATGTTTCAGGCAGGATAAGGAAAGGACCAGCACCAAAAAATATGGAGATACCTAAATTTGAATTTGTAGATAGTAATACAATAAAAATTGGATAGTGAATTATGAGCGAACATGAATACAAACCAAAATCAAAAGCGGGAAAATGGTTTAATGACCGTTTACCTTTACTAACCCTAGGCGCACATCTTACAGACTATCCCACGCCAAAAAATTTAAATTATTGGTGGACATTTGGTGGAATTTTAACATTTTGTTTGTTAACACAAATAATTACAGGAATAGTTTTAGCTATGCATTATGTTGCTCATGCAGATTTAGCTTTTGCAAGCGTAGAACATATTATGAGGAACGTAAACTATGGTTGGTTAATTAGATATATTCACAGTAACGGAGCTTCAATGTTTTTTTTAGCTGTGTACATACATATTTTTAGATCATTATTTTATGGATCTTATAAATCTCCAAGAGAAGTAATTTGGATAATTGGATTATTAATTTACCTTTTAATGATGGCAGCAGCTTTTATGGGCTATGTCTTACCTTGGGGTCAAATGAGCTTTTGGGGAGCAACTGTTATTACAAATTTATTCAGTGCAATACCATTAATCGGTGATAGTATAACTACATGGTTGTGGGGCGCATACTCTGTAGACAATCCAACATTAAACAGGTTTTTTAGCTTACATTATTTAATCCCGTTTTTAATTTTAGGTTTAGTTGTTCTACACATTTGGGCTTTACATGTACCTGGGAATAATAATCCAGTAGGAATAGATATTAAAAAACCATCAAAAGATACTGTTCCTTTTCATCCTTACATCACAATTAAAGACGCTTTTGCATTATTGATGTTTATGATTATCTTTGCTGGTTTTGTGTTTTTCTCTCCAAATGTTTTAGGACATTCAGACAATTATATACCTGCCAACCCGTTAGTAACTCCTGCTCATATCGTACCAGAGTGGTACTTATTACCATTTTATGCAATTTTAAGATCAGTTCCCGATAAATTAGGTGGAGTTATCTTAATGTTTGGAGCTATATTTATTTTGTTTGTCTTACCTTGGCTAGATACATCAAAAGTAAGGTCAGCTGTATTTAGACCAATATATAGACAATTTTTTTGGATTTTTGTTTTAGATGTCTTAATGCTTGGATATGTGGGAGCAATGCCTGCTGAAGGAGTTTACCTAGTTTTAGCGAGAGTTGGAACAATTTATTATTTTTTACATTTTATTGTTGTTTTACCAGTTGTTGGTCTGCTAGAAAAAACTGACCCAATTCCAATAAGTATATCTGAGCCGGTTCTATCTGGCGGAGCTGAGCCATCTTTAGCAAAGAAGGATAATGGAAAAATATAAAATTTTTAAAATATTTGCTACAGTTTTAATAATTTTTTCCCCTTTCTCAGCTTATGGCGCAGAACAGACAGATCCTATTAAAGTTAATTGGAGTTTTAAGGGGTTGACTGGAAAATTTGATAGGGCATCATTACAGAGAGGTTTCCAAGTTTACAAAGAAGTTTGCTCGTCTTGCCATTCAATGCAATATTTAAGTTATAGAAATTTGGGAGAACCAGGAGGACCTGAGTTTTCTGCAGTGGAGGTAAAAGCTATTGCGGCAAGCGTAGAAGTAGAAGATGGTCCAGATAGCCAAGGAGAAATGTTTACTAGACCTGGAAAACCCTCAGATAAATTTAAAAGCCCTTATCCTAATGTGAATGCATCCATAGCTGCTAATGGGGGCGCATATCCGCCAGACATGTCTGTTTTAGTGAAAGCTAGACCAGGCGGATCGGATTATATTTATTCTGTTTTGGTAGGATACGAAGAACCACCTCCCGGCACAGTTCTAGATGATGGAGTTTACTATAATAAATATATGATTGGAAATAAGATTAAAATGTCAGCTCCATTATCCGAGGATATAGTGGAATATACAGATGGAACGGAGGCCTCTGTAGAACAAATGGCAAAAGATGTTACTACTTTTTTATCTTGGGCTGCTGAGCCAGAACTGGAAGAGAGACATCAAACAGGCATTAAAGTTATTATTTATTTAATATTACTTACCGTTTTAGTTTACTTAAGTATGAAGAAAATTTGGTCAAGGATTGACTCTGAAATATAGAACATCTCCATCTTGAACAATATAATCTTTACCTTCAATTCTTAATTTACCGTTTTCTTTACATTTTTCTGCACTTCCAAATTTAATAAAATCTTCACAAGACACTGCCTCAGCTCTAATAAAATTTTTTTCAAAATCGGTATGTATTACACTCGCTGCTTTTGGTGCAATTGTATTTTTTTTAACGGTCCAGGCTCTACTCTCTTGAGGTCCTGATGTAAAGAATGTATCTAAATTTAAAAGTTCATAACCTTCTTTAATTAATTGATTTAATCCAGTTTTTTCTAGACCAATTTCTTTCATGAAAGCCTCCCTTTCTTCTTTTTCTAAACTCATAATTTGATCTTCTATATCAGCACATACCATAATGATTTTTTCTTTTTCATGTTTAGATTTAATTTCTTTCGTATATTTATTTCCCAAACCCAAACTAGCTTCATCGACATTACATACAATTATTTTTGGCTTAAGGCTTAGCAAACCTAAGTTGGATAAAAATTTATTTTCATTTTCGTTATCTACAGATATGTCATTCCCTTTGTTAAGCTGACTTAACTTATCTTCCAATATTTTTATCTCTTTTTCTGCAAGTAACTTTTTCTTACTTTTTTCCATTTTTTTTTGAATTAAATCAATATCGGATAGTATAATTTCTGTTTTAATTGTGTCTAAATCATTTGTTGGGCTTATATTTGAGTTTACGTGAGTGATTTTATCAGAATCAAAGCATCTGACTAAATGTAAAATTGCGTCTACTTCTCTTATATGAGAAAGAAATTTATTTCCTAATCCCTCTCCTTGTGAGGCCCCCTTTACTAATCCAGCAATGTCAACAAAAGTTATGTTTGTGTAAATTTTCTTTTTGGAATTAGATAACTTTGATAATTGGTCTAATCTCTTATCAACTACATCTACAATGCCTATATTTGGATCTATTGTGCAGAAGGGAAAGTTAGCAGCTTCAGCGTTTTTTGAAGCAGTAAGAGCATTAAAAAGAGTAGACTTGCCTACGTTGGGTAAGCCAACTATTCCACATTTAAATCCCATTAAGATTTTGATTAACTTTACTTGAAAACAAATCTATTTTTTTATCTATTAATGTAGGAATAAGTTTAACAATATTTTCAGTAATCTCTTCAATTTTTTCTTCTTCGTCATCCTTAAAGTCTTCTAAGACATGATTATTTACTTTTTTTTTTAATTTAGGGTGACCGATTCCTATACGGACTCTTGAATAATCTTTACCTATAAACTTATCAATAGACTCGATACCATTATGTCCTGCGCTAGTGCCACCAAACTTTACCTTAATTTTTCCAAAATCAATATCTAGATCGTCATGAAATACAAAAACATTTTTGGCATCAATTTTAAAATAATCAATAAGTTCTTTTATAGCTGTCCCCGAGTTATTCATAAAAGTCAGAGGTTTAATCGCGTATATTTTTTTGGAGTCTATATTTCCAGTAGTCAATAATCCTTTAAATTTTGGTTTTTGTTTTGAAAGTTTAAAATGGTTGTTGATAGCATCAATTATTTTAAAACCAATGTTGTGTCTTGTATTGGTATAGTTTGAGCCTGGATTTCCTAATCCAACAAGTAAAAGCATATTAATTATTTTTTCTCAGCAGGTTTCTTTTCAGCTGGTTTCTTGTCATCTGTTTTTTTATCAGCAGCAACAGTTTCTTTTCCTTTTTCATCCTTTTTAGCAGGGTCCCCATCTTTAGCAGTAGCTTCAGCACCCTCTGCAGGAGCTTCTCCTTCAGTTCCTTCAGCAGTTTCTTCCGCAGGTTTTTCAGGTTCTTTAATTATAGTTGGAGCTGCTACAGTCGCAATTACGAAATCTCTATCAGTTATGGTTGGTATTACATTTGTGGGTAAATTTACTGACGAAATTTTTATACTTGTTCCAATATCAGTTCCTGCTAAGTCAATTACAATATCATCAGGAATATTTTCTGCAGGACATCTTAATTCTACTGCTCTTCTTACAATGTTAAGAACACCTCCTCTTTTAAGGCCAGGAGATTCAGGGTGATTTTTAAATTTAACTGGTATATTTAAAACAATTTTTTTACCAGATACGACTCTCATAAAATCTATATGTATAGGTTCCTCTGAAACAACATGATACTCAACGTCCCTCGGTAAAACCTTTTCTTTCTTTCCTTCAATGTCAAGTTCTAAAACTTTTGATAAAAAGTTATCAGAATTTATTATTTCCCTAACATCTTTTTTTTCAATTGAAATTTTTTGGTTTGGATTTTCACCACCATATAAAATAGCTGGAATAAATCCTGAAGACCTTAATTTGTTAGTGGCTCCAGAAGTACTGCTCTCTCTTTTTATTGCTTTTAAGTTACTCATTTAATTTTTTATTGGAAGAGCTATATAACTCAACTTGTTTAATAAAACAAGCACTAATTGAATAAATCTGACACAGAATTCGAATTAGCTATTCTTTTAATTGCTTCTGACATTAATGATGAGATAGATAAGACCTCTATTTTATTGTTATTTTTAATTTTTTGAGAATTCTCAATTGTGTCTGTAATTATAAGTTTTTTTATTTTTGAATTTTTAATTTTTTTTACGGCATCTCCACTTAAGACTGCGTGAGTTATAAAAACATAAACTTCTTGAGCACCATTTTTTTTTAAAGCATCAACTGCATTTACTATTGTTCCTCCGCTATCAATTATATCATCAACAATTATACAAGTTTTATTTTTTACATTACCAATAATATTCATTACTTGAGATCTTCCAGGAGAAGGCCTTCTTTTATCGATTATAGCCAGATCAGCTTTTATTCTTGTAGCTAACCCTCTTGTTCTTTGAACCCCCCCGACATCTGGTGAAACGCAAATTAATTTTTTATTATTTAATTTTTTTTTTATATATTTTGCAAAAAGTGGAGTTGTAAATAAATTATCTACAGGCATATCAAAGAAACCTTGAATTTGTCCTGCGTGCAGGTCCACAGTTACCACTCTACTTGCTCCAGCGTTAGTTATTAAATTTGCAACTACTTTTGCTGAAATCGATGTTCTTGGCGCAACCTTTCTATCCTGTCTGGCATAACCAAAATAAGGTATTACCGCAGTAATATTTTTTGCTGATGATCTTTTTAAAGCATCAATTACCAACAAAAGTTCCATTAAATTATCATTTGCAGGATTTGACGTGGATTGAATCACAAAAACACTATTACCTCTGATATTTTCATTAATTTCAATATAAATTTCACCATCAGAAAATCTTCTTATATTTGTATTTACTAATTTTAACTTCAATTTTCTTGAGATGTTCTTACTTAACTGAAGATTACTTGTACCAGATAAAATTTTCATGAAGCGCACTTATTTATACAGTTATTTTAAATCGTTTTCAAACCAAATAAAATTGTTGTTGAAGAGTTTTTCCTTAAAGAACTTTAACAATATTAAATATAGTGATTAATTTTGGCTAAACTTTGTCAAACTAATTACAGAAATAGATCTTCCATAATCTTTTTGAGCTAATTTATGAGACCTTCTATAACTAAAAAAAATACTTTTTTGTGCAAAAGTATCATAGCCAATGTGATCTACTTTAATATTTAATTTAATAAGTTTATCATTTACAAATTTTCTCAAATTGAAATTTTTTTTGTAATTATTTTTTTTTGAAAAGTAAATTTTATTTTTTTTAGATTTTGATATAAATTTTCTATAAAAACTTAAGTCTACTTCATAACTTTTTGCTCCGATGCATGGTCCTACAGCTGCAAAGATTTTATAATTCGTGTTTAGTTTTTTAATCTTGTAAATTGTATTTTCAATAATTCCAGAAACAGCACCTTTCCATCCTGCATGAATACAGCCAACCACAAAGTTTTTAGAATCATATATTAAAATTGGCACACAATCTGCTGTTACTACACCCAAACCCACATCTTCTAATCTTGTAATTAAAGCATCACAAAAAAAAATTTTATCATTTTTATTTTTGTTATCGATTATCACTACTTTATTGCTATGTGTTTGATGCATTAACTTTAAATTTTTCTGATTTAATTTCATCTTTTTTGAAACTAAGGTGAGATTTCTATGAATATCTTTTTTACTATCTTTTGAGCCACGTCCGCAATTAAGACTTTTATAAATTCCCTTAGAAAAACCTCCTTTTCTTGAAAAAAAACAATGGTTAATTTTTTTAAATTTTTTAAGTTTTTTTGAACAAAACATTATTTAAATCCTAAAAAATTGTCTTTATGATAATTATAAGCAAAAATTACTTTAAATAAATTTCCCATATATTTTTTATCTAATAATCTTTTTAATCTTAAATACAAATTAGTTTGTTCTTTAAAATTCATTTTTTTACTTATTTCATCCGCTCTATTGACTATACCCATTTTTTCTAAAAAAAACTTTTGTGAAACTATATTTTTTACCTTTAATCTGTTCATAATTAAATGTTCTTTCAAAAGTTTAAAATTTACTAAAGATGTAATGTCAGCTTTACCCAAATTATCAAATAACTTATTTTTCTTATGTTTGAAAATAGATTGTAGTGTACTTTTGCTCTTTGGAATAATATATCCATAATCGATGAGGAGCACACCGCCTCCTAATTGTAAAATTTTACTTGTAATCTTATCTAATTCACTTAATCCCAGTTTTGGAAACTCAATAAATTTTAAATTCTTTAGTGATTGATATTTTTTCAACTCATGAACATCTTTACAATTAGCTTTTTTAAAAAGTTCTGTAATTTCATTCTTCTTATTAGATGAAAGATATTTCTCAAAAAATAAGTTATTTTTACGAGAAAATTGTTTTATTGGCATAGCATCAAAAAATTCGTTGCCAAAAAAAATCACTGGCCCTCCTTTTATATCTTTAAAATCTTTGATCCACTTGACTTGAAATTTATTGACATTTTTTTTTTGTAAATTTTTTAACAAAGTACTTTTTTCATATAAAAAAACATTAGTTGATTTCTTAAATCTAGGAAATCTTTCAAACGTTCTAAGTAAAATTTTTGTTAAACCTCCATCTCCAGGACCAAGTTCAACGATATTGAAATTCTTAGGCTTACCAAGTATATGCCAGGTTGATATAATCCATACACCAATAATTTCAGAAAACAAATCAGAGACTCCCGGTGCAGTTATAAAGTCTCCTTTTATTCCAAATGGTATGTTAGTTGAGTAATAACCTATTTTTTTGTACAAGGCATTTTCCAAAAATTTATCTAATGGTAATTCTTTTGATTTGTTAAAAAAGTTTTGATTAATCCTCATCTTCTTTTTAAAAAAATAATTATTCCAGCTAGTATCATTAAAATACTTAGAGATGTACCCATGCTTATCAAATTAAATATATATCCTATTTGAACGTCAGGTTCTCTGAAATATTCACAAAAAATTCTAAAACAGCCATAAAGAAGTAAAAACATATAAGAGCAAGTTCCCACAACATAATTTTTTCGAAAAAATAATAAATTCATTAATATAAATAAAATTAATCCTTCTAGAAAAGCTTCGTAAATTTGAGAAGGATGTCTTGTGATAGTATCAACTTTTGGAAAAATAACTCCCCAAGGCATACTGGTCGTTTTGCCTATCAATTCTCCATTTATAAAATTAGCTAAACGACCCAGAAATATCCCGATAGGAGAAACACAAGCAATTATATCTAATAAAAAAAATGTTTGAACATTTTGTTTTATAGAAAATAAATATGTTCCAAAAATTATACCTATTAAAGCCCCGTGAAAAGACATGCCTCCCTCCCAAACTCTAAAAATATCTAAAGGATTTAACATGTAATAATCAAAATTATAAAATAAAACATAACCCAATCGACCACCAATAATAATAGCGACTATCAAGTACGTAATTAAATTATCAAATTCTTTAATATCAAAATTTGAACTAATGGCATGGAGTTTTTTTACAATAATCTTTTTTCCCAACCACCATCCTAACAAAATTCCTAAAATATAAGCAAGCGAATACCACCTAATTGCAAAAAACCCTAAATCAAACAATACTGGATCTAAATTGTGGATATACATAATTTCTTATATCATATTTGAAATTTATTTTTCTATCAAATAAGATCAATTATGAGTAATTCAGAAAAATTATTAAAAACCTTATCAAGTTTGATTGAAAACGGCATCTTAACTTCTAAAGATATTAGAAAAGAAATTACTACAGATCTTAAATTTACAAGAGATAAATTGATTAATAAACTTCGACTTGTTTCTCGAGAAGAATTTGAAATATTAAAAAGAATTGTTCAGAAACAAGAAGCCACTATAAAAAAATTATCTTTGAAGAAAAAAAAAGTTAAAAAGGCAAAGAGATCTTAACTTGCAGACCTTTTAATTTACTTTTTCCGAGCTGTATATTTCCTCCGTGAGAATTAATAATATCCTCAACTATAGCCAAACCTAATCCAACTCCAGATTTATTTAAACTTCTACTTTTATCAAGCCTGACGAAAGGTTTTAAGACATTTTTATATTGATCTTCTGGTATACCAGGGCCATCATCTTCAAAGATAATTGCAATTCTATTTGATCCTTTATTCAAATTAATAAAAACTTTTTGCCCATAAACCAGTCCATTTTGAATGATATTTTCAAAACATCTTTTTAATGAAGAATATCTTCCTTTTAAAACTATATCTTCTAAATTTTCAAAAATTAAATTCTCAGTCTTTAGATCTTTTTTAATTTCTCTAAATAGATTTGATAAATTTACTGAAGAGGTTTCCTCTTTTGCTTGTGTTTTAGCAAATTGCAGATAGTCATTTAACATATTTTCCATTTCATCTATATCTTTTGACATATTTTTAGAAATATCTTTTTGACTTAACATTTCTAACTGCAGTTTTAATCTAGTGAGAGGAGTTCTTAAATCATGACTTATACCTGAAAGCATTTCAGATCTTTGATTTAAGTGACGATTAATTCGTTTTGCCATTCTATCAAACTCATAAGCGGCCTTTCTAATTTCGGCTGCACCAGAAGGCCTAAAATTATTTACATAATCCCCCTTACCAAATTTTTCAGCAGCCTTTGCTAGTCTAACAAGTGGTTTTGTCTGATTTTTTAAAAAGATAAGAGCAATAAAAATTAAAACTATAGAAGGGAGAGTGGTCCACAAAACAAACAATCTTACAGATGAGGCAGCTACCATATCTTTAGGAACTAAAAATTCAATAACTTCATTTTCATTTTTAATTTTAATTTCAACAGCGTTTTTAAATTTAGTAGTACTAAACCAAAAACTATTGTTACCAAAAGCTGACTTTAATTCACGTCTTAAAGATCTATCTATTGGACTAAATTTTCTTTCACCAGTAGATTTAGGGAAAGGATTATTATTAATGCTTATTTCAAAATTGAAGTTATTTTTATAACTATCAGTAAAAAAATCTAAATTATCTTTATTATTTAAGTAAACATTTTGAATAGTTTTTAATTGAGAGACTAAAGATCTAGTAATATTTTTGTTAGCTTTAATCCAGACGCTATCATAAAAAACAATTGTAATTATAATTTGTAATATTATTGTTGGAGCCGCCACTATAATTAAAGCTCTATAAAATAATCTTTTAGGTAAAATAATTTTTATTAGTTTATTCAATCCAGAGAACATAGCCTGACCCTCTTATTGTTTGTAGATATTTTGGATTTTTCGGATTTATTTCAATTTTTTGCCTTAGCCTTGTGATCATTACATCTATAGAGCGCTCTTGACTGATACCAGAGATATCACCTATTTGCTCTCTAGTAAAAGATTTACCTGGGTTTGCAAGCATTTCAATTAATATTTTTTTTTCAGAAGAGTTAATCTTTTTGTTTTTTTCTCCTAAATTAATAGTCATTTTATTTAAATCAATTTTAGCCTCACCAATAGAATACTTAACATTTAAATCAATCTTATTTTTTTTGTTTATTATGTTTTTTATTCTTAATAATAATTCTTTTGGCTCAAAAGGTTTGCCAATATAATCATCAGCACCAAGTTCTAATCCTTTTATACGATTTTCTACTTCTCCTTTAGCTGTGAGTAAAATAATCGGAGTGTTAAAATATTTTTTAATTTCTTTAGTAAAATCATACCCATTTTGCCCAGGCATCATCACATCTAAAACAATCATATCAAATTTGAATTGCTTTAGTTTAATTTTTGCATTTTCTGCGTTCTCTGAAGTAGAAATTATAAAATTATTATCTTTTAAATATTCTTTTAAAAGATCTCTTATTCTATTGTCGTCATCTACAATTAATATATGAGTTTTATTATTTTCCATCTACAATCCTTTTTAAAACTTGCTTAAATTTAATAACTGACTCAGCATTAGAATTTTTTAATGCATTAAAAATTCTTCTTTTTTGAGCTTTATAAACAGTGTCAAAAAAAATTTTCCCTTCCTTATCCAAAAATAAATTTTTTTTTCTTGTATCATTTTCATCTTTTATTTGTTTTATCATTTTTGTTTTAATCAAATCTCTTAAAACTCTATTCAAACTTTGCTTAGTTACTTTCAATTTAAACATCAGTTCGCCCAAGCTAATTCCTGGGTGTCTTTCTATCAGGTTCAAAGATCTTAAATGAGCTGGGCCAAAAAATTTTTTAGATAATACTTTTTTAGGATCCGAGAAAGTTTCTCGGTATGCATAAAAAAGTAATTGAATAAAATCTTTGATTTGTTCATCTTTTAAGTAAAGTAAATCTTTCATAATGGTAAGTTATATTGACTTATCCTCTTAAGAAATATACTTTTTTGTAACAAAAAAATCT
>MDSV01188882.1_pt1 | contig 11430 bp, 7 predicted proteins | sample 810851 | NCBI WGS metagenome assembly MDSV01 (sample SAMN05326640, study PRJNA326480) | marine metagenome | isolation source: seawater | place: Atlantic Ocean: North East | collected 2012 | reverse complement strand
TATCAAAAATGGCGTCATCGTCTGAAAAGAGTTGTTTCCATTCGGAAACTGCTTTGTCCCATTTTTTTCCTTTAGGAGCAAACTCTCTACCTTTAACGTAGTCAAAGGTAGTTTGGTCAGGAGCAATTAATCCTCCACGAGCTCCCATTTCAATAGACATGTTACAAACTGTCATTCTTCCTTCCATTGATAAGTCGCTAAAGCCAGATCCTGCAAATTCAATGAAATAACCAGTTCCTCCAGCAGCCGTTGTTTTAGAAATTACATACAAAACAATATCCTTAGCCGTTACTCCTTTTTGTATTTTACCATCAACTGTGATTCTCATCTTTTTTGGTTTCTGTTGCATCAGGCATTGTGTCGCCAAAACCATTTCAACTTCTGATGTTCCAACTCCAAATGCTATCGCTCCGAAAGCACCGTGTGTTGAAGTGTGAGAATCACCGCAAACCATTGTCATACCTGGTTTAGAAACACCCAGTTCAGGACCTACAACATGGACAATTCCTTGAAAAGGATGTTCTAGGCCATATAAATCAATTCCAAAATCTTCACAGTTTTTTACTAGAGTTGCTACTTGTTTTCTAGATAATTCGTTTTGAATTGGTAAGTGCTGATTTTGAGTAGGGACGTTATGATCAGGTGTTGCACACACTTGTTTTGGACGTGCAACAGGAATACCTCTTTTTCTTAATCCAGCAAAAGCTTGGGGAGATGTGACTTCATGGATATATTGAACGTCAATGTAAAACACATCGGGACCATCTGGAATGGAAGAAACCACATGTTTGTCGTAAATCTTATCAAATAATGTCTTTCCCATAATAATGTTTGTTTGTGTATTTTTTAAAAAATTAATTTCAGGAAATCGCAATCAAGCCTTTAATAAACTTAAAAGCTCTTCATCATTCACCTCTTTTCGAGTATCAGCTATTTTTAAGAATTCATCATATATTAAATTCAATTCAGCTTTGGTTGGCTCATATCCTAATAATTTTGCTCTGTAGGCAACGGCAGCTCTGCCTGAACGAGCGGTAAGAACAATAGCCGAGTGATCAACGCCTACATCCTTAGGGTCAATTATTTCATAGTTTTCTCTATGCTTAATAACGCCATCTTGATGTATACCTGAGGAATGTGCGAATGCATTATCACCAACAATTGCTTTATTGGGCTGAACAGGCATTTGCATCATTTCAGAAACTAATTTGGAAATCCTGTTGAGCTGAGGTGTATTAATATCAGTCTTTAGACCCAGGTTCGGCTGTTGTCGCATAATCATAACAACTTCTTCTAGTGCCGTATTACCCGCTCTTTCACCAATACCATTGATAGTGCACTCAATTTGACGTGCACCATTTATGGCTCCATAAATGGAATTAGCAGTAGCAAGTCCTAAATCATTATGGCAGTGAGTTGAGAGGATTGCTTTATGTATTCCAGTTACGTTTTCCATTAAATACTTTATTTTGGCTCCATATTGATCGGGTAGGCAGTAGCCTGTTGTATCAGGTATATTAAGAACAGTTGCTCCTGATTTAATTGCAGCTTCGCAAACTCTAGCGAGATATTCATTTTCTGTCCTGCCTGCATCTTCAGCGTAAAACTCAACATCTTCAACATACTTTTTGGCGTGAGCAACAGCAAAAGATGCTCTTTCAATTACTTTATCTGCTGACATTCTTAGTTTGAATTCACGATGCATTTCTGAAGTGGCTAAACCAGTATGAATTCTGCCTTTTTTTGCAAACTTCAAGGCTTCACCTGCAGCGTCAATATCTTTTTCTACCGCACGTGTTAAAGCGCATATAGTTGGATTTTTAACAGCTTTTGAAATCTCAACTACTGATTTAAAATCTCCAGGTGAGGAAATAGGAAAACCAGCTTCAATTATATCAACACCCAATTCTTCTAACTTTTTTGCGATGATGATTTTTTCTTCAGTTACTAACTTACAACCTGGGACTTGTTCTCCGTCTCTCAATGTTGTGTCAAAAATTTGAACTTTATTACTCATACAATATTATTTATTGTTTCTTTATTTTTTAGGCCAACCTCTAATATAAAAGTCAAACTCACTAGTAAAAAACCAACCTTGAGAATGTCATACAATATATAACTTGTTTTTTTTCATCTTAAAACCTTGTTTTAAATAAATAAGATATTGTTTTACAGTGTTTTGTGATTTTTTAATTTATTTTTTTAATCCTGTTTGCAACTATGTTATTAACATATGGAATTTGGAAGTAAATTCAAATAAATAATAAATAAAATAAGTTTTTAGGTATTTGACGTATCCTAATACGGCTCTAATGTTAAAAAACAGTAAATTTTGCTTTTTTTGAAAATCAACTAAAAATTGATACGTTATACAAATGCTTAAAAAAGTTGAATTTAAAACTTTAATGCTATAAAAGTATTGTATATATTGCACTTTTAAATAGGAAGGTCAAAACTGTAGTATTATGTCTAACAAGAATTCAGATCAGCTTTTTCAACTCATTCAGAGTTTAAATAAAGGGGAGAAAAGACATTTTAAACTCTATGCATCAAGACATAAAGGTGGTGAAAATGCCAAGTTTTTAAAGTTATTTGATTTAATCAATAATCAAACTAATTACAACGAGCAGAAAATTTTGAGTAAAGATAAAACTTTAAAACCATCACAGCTTCCAAATTTAAAACAAAACTTGTACAGGCAAATCATGGCAAGTTTAAGGATGCTGCATTCCAGTAATGATATTACTTTGAGCGTACGAGAGATTATTGATAATGCTACTATTTTATACAATAGATGCCTGTATCAACAGTCCTATCGAACCTTGGAGAAAGGGAAGGAGCTGGCTCGGAAATACGAAAAGAACGTACTTCTTCTTGATATTCATAATTTAGAAAAGAAACTTATTTCAAAAATTGTAAAGAAAGATATACAGCAAAGGATTGATGCATTGGTCCCTGAGGGGGAGGAGTTAGTTAAAAAATTAACAAATATCAATACATTCAGTAATTTAAGTTCCAAGCTTTATGGATTATATATCAAATTAGGTTTTACAAGAAATTCTGCAGATTTTGAAATCGTAAATTCGTTTTTATATTCATCTCTTCCTGCTTTTAAAGAAGAGAACCTAAGTCTTGAAGAAAAAATGTATTTATATAACGCTTTTGTTGCTTATTACTTCTTTATTCAGGATTACAGAAGAGCCTACGATTATGCAAAAAAATTAGTCGCTCTTTTTGAAGGTAATAATAATGTTATTCAAAGTAAATTAGAAATGTATGTCAAATCCATTAATTCATTACTCGATAGTCAAAGTAAACTTTCTCAATATGAAGAATTCATTCAAACGAGTTTGAAATTTGAGGCAATAATTAGCAGAGAGTCATTAAAAGTTTCTGATAATGTGGCTTATTTAATGTTTAAGTATTCTTCTAAACATAAATTGGATAAGCATTTTATGCTTGGTGAGTTTGATAAAGGAGTTCTAGAAGTGGAAGAGGTTGCTTTAAAACTCGAGATTTATAGTGAAAAATTAAACAATCACTCAAAACAAATATTTTATTACAAATTTGCCTGTATGTATTTCGGGAATGATCAGTACAAGGATGCTCTTATTTGGCTTAATAAAATAATTAATGCAAAAGATGAGGATATTCGAAGTGATATTTCTGGTTTTGCAAGAATTTTAATATTGATTTCTCATTACGAGCTGAATAATGATGATTTGGTAGAGTATTATGCTCGTTCAACCTATAGGTTTCTTGCTAAAAAGGATGATTTGCATTTTTATCAAAAGCGAATATTGCGTTTTTTAAAACGTTTAAATACGCTTACTCGTGATAATTTACCCGAAGCTTTCTCAGAGTTGCATGATCAATTAATTCCGCTCACTACAAATCCATATGAAAAAAGAGCATTTGTTTATTTTGATATTATTTCATGGTTAGAAAGTAAAATTTACAGTCGTCCTGTTAAGGAAGTTATTCGGGAAAAAGCACTTAAAAGAATTGCCTCTGCAAATCAAAAATAAGTGTTTAGAATTTTCCTGTTATTCTTAAATTCACCAATCTTGGTGTTAAAAAGTTGGGAACAGCATACTCTTGATTATTTATGTCTGAAACCCACAAATGGCTTATTGTATTTGATATATCAAGGAGGTTGAAAATTTCTACTCTCAAACCAAAATCTCTAAAGTTTCTTAAAAGGTGACCTTGAGGTATTTTAGCTTTACCTGTTCTCTTATATAGTTTTCCACTCTCAATTATCTTGTAGGTAAATCCTATGTCAACTCTTCTGTAATGAGGCATTCTTTCTGTATTTCTTCCTTCAACTGACTCTGGTATTCCGAAAGGTTGTCCTGATGCATAAATTAGATTTAAATGAACCTTAAATTGATTGAATTTAGGCATCTCGTCTTGGAAAAATATTTTAACAGAAATTCTTTGGTCCGTAATTCTTGGCATATATCCTCGTGTAAAGTTAATTGAATCATTTATGGATTGGTCTAATGTAAATCCATCAATAATTTGTTCGGAATTTGAGTTGTAGTACTTATAGTAGGAATCGTTAATAATATCTTCTTCAGTTTTCATATAGCTGGCGCTTATCCAAGATTCTAAACCTTTCACAAATTCTCCATTTATCCTCGCCTCTAGTCCATAGGCATAGGCCTCAGCAGAGTTAGCCCCATAATATCTAATCCTAACGTTTTCAACGTCAAAAGGTATAATATCGTCCATGTCTTTATAGTATACCTCTGTCCTTAAGGTAAATGGACGTTTCCATTTATAAAAATCATAATCTACACCAGCAACATAGTGAACGGATTTCTGTGCTCTGATATTGGTTGCAATTTCGCCACTAAAGTTTCTTAACTCTCTATAAAATGGAGGTTGGTAGTAATAGCCCCAAGCAAGTCTGTAAGAAAAATTAGTGGAGTCTTTCAAAACACCACTAAGTGTGTCTTTTTTTAGTGAAGAGGGGGTGTATGTTAGAGAAGCTCTGGGAGAAATGACTGTTTGATTATTATAGTCCCAATAGTTTGCCCTGACCCCTGTTTTAATAAATAATTGACTTCTTCCGTTTTTTTCTAAAAATTTCCAATTATTCTGAATGAATCCAGTCACTCTATTCGACGTTATTTTATTTTCCGATTTTAAATATTCTGCAAATTCTAAATTTATACTTTCAGTATTTGGAACGCTGTATCCTGCTGAATCTTGATTTTTCCATTCTAATAATTCATCCATGATTTCTTCATGTTGATATTTTAACCCCCAGTTTAAAACCCCTTTTCTCCAGACATTTTTACCTGTATGTTCAATATTATAAATCATTGCATTTAAAAAATTTCTAGAGTGGTTTAAAAAAGATCCGTTTCCTAATAAATCAGCTTCTTTTCCAAAATCGTCTTCTCCAAAATTTGTTTCTAATTCATTAAGACGATAAGAACCCTCAATATCAAAAGTTTCCTCTTCGGCAGTCAAAAAACCACTTGCTGTTAATTTTAGAATAGTTGAATCATTTCCGAATGGACGAAAATCCGTTGTAAATGCGCCAAAATTTGTTTGAAATCTACTAATTTCTTGCCCGGTAAAGTTTACAGTTAGCTGTAGAGCTTGATTAATTCCACCAAATCTTGTTGTTCTTGATTGAGGAACCATTCGAAATTGATTTAAACTAGAATTTCCCAGAAAACCAAACGACCATTTTTTGTTTGACTTGTAACTAAGATAAGTTTGATAATCAAAAAATAACGGACGATAGTCGGCTTGAGTCTCCAAACTTCCCAAAAGATATGAATTGGATTTGTATCGACCACTCATAATATAGGAGAAGTTTCCATGCTTATTTCCAAGAGTCGTTCTGGCTCCAAGCATACTTGCACTTACTCCTCCTGTCAAAGAGTCTGGTGTTCGATAGGTGATGTCCAGAACAGAAGATAGCTTGTCTCCATAGACAGCATCAAATCCTCCCGCTGAAAACGAGATGTCTTTTATCATATCTCCATTAACAAAACTCAATCCTTCTTGTTGTCCAGCTCTCACTAAAAATGGGCGATAAACTTGAATGTTATTTACATAAATAAGGTTTTCATCAAAACTGCCTCCTCGAACAGAATAAGAAGAAGAAAGTTCATTATTACTATTCACAGAAGCTAGTGACTTAACAAAACTAATTCCGTCATCACTTGCAGATACTACATTTTGTGCAGTTTCCGCATTTATTTTAATTTTTGTGGCATCATTTTTTTTTCTTTCCTGAATGATAACAGCATCCGTTGTAAATGTGTTTTTTTTTAGTTTAATATCAAGTGTTTTAATCTCTCCAAATGAAAGATTAAAAGTTTCGCCAAAAGGAAAGTAGTTGATATGGAAATATGATATTTGAAGATTTTTATTTGGGGGAACTTCAATATAGAATAGTCCTAAGCTATCTGATGTAGTAACATAATTTATTGGGTAGATTGAAATTTGAACATTTGCAATAGGAGTTTGATTTTCGCTCACAATTTTTCCTCTTACCGCTGTGTTTGGTTGAGAAAAAATAAAAAAGGTTGAAAGGAAAAAAAATACAATAAACCAATTTCGCATGGCGGCAAATTTAATGATTTATTTGTTTTTTATCATGTAATAAAAAGAACGATAAAGTGAGATTAAAATTGTTTCAATAATTATTATTTTAAATTTCTATTTTTTTTAAAAAGTTGGTATCTTATTTGATGGACTAAAAGTTGAAATAAAATGTTTTTAATTTATACTATTTAAAATATTAATGAACTATTGGGATAAAAAAATAATAGTTTTTTTCTTTTTTTTGCTGATTTATAAAAGTGTTTCAGCACAAAGCTACCTGCGTTATAAAGTTCTTAATGGCGATACGGTTGCCATTTGTGATTTGTCTGTGGTTACTGTAGGCGGAGGAGATTATTCTAAATCACCAAGTTTTAAAAACAAACGCCAATCATATAAATATAGAAAAATGACTCGTTATGTTAAAAAAGTTTATCCTTATGCTCAGCTTGCTTCTAAAAAATTAGTGGAATGCGAGGTTGAAATTAAAAAAAGCCCTGAGTCAAGAAAAAAAGCAATGCGGAAAGTAGAAAAAGCTCTCAGGAAAAAATATGGGAATGCTATGAAAAAGCTTACCGTAAGCCAAGGTAAGTTACTTTTGTTGCTTATTGATAGACAAACCGGTTTTACAACCTATGAATTAGTTCAGGAATTGAGAGGGAATTTTAATGCCTCAATGTATCAAGGCTTAGCTATTCTGTTTGGTCATTCTTTAAAATTAAATTATGAGCCAAAAGGTAAACATTGGATGATTGAGGATATTGTTAGAAAAATTGAATTAGGAATAATTTAAAATGATAAAGATAACGGAGTGCCCAAGAGACGCTATGCAGGGAATTGAGAGATTTATTCCCACAGAGCTAAAAGTTAAGTACATTAATACACTTTTAAAAGTAGGTTTTGATGTAATTGACTTTGGAAGTTTTGTTTCTCATAAAGCTATTCCTCAACTAAAAGATACCTCCAAAGTTTTAAGTAGCTTGGATTTATCTCAAACCAAATCTCAGTTATTGTCAATTATAGCAAATGAGAGAGGAGCTTATGAAGCTGCCTCTCATGATGAAATATCAATTATAGGTTTCCCTTTTTCTGTTTCTGAGCAGTTTCAGCTTAAAAACACCAATAAAACAAGAGATAGTGCATTAAGTGATATTCAAAATATTAAATTAATTTGTGATAAATCAAATAAGAAATTACGTGTTTACATATCTATGGGATTTGGTAACCCATACGGAGAGCCTTTCAGTTCGGACATTGTTTTGCGATGGGCAAAAAAGTTATTAGAAATTGGTGTTGAAGAAATTGCTTTATCCGATACAATAGGTGTTGCTGAACCAGAGATAATTGAATCTTTATTCAACCTTTTAGTCGATAAATTAGATGGCATAGAGATAAGTGCTCATTTCCATTCATTATCAAATTCTTGGGAGGAAAAAGTAAAAAAAGCGTTTGGCGCTGGTTGCGTAAGCTTCGATAGTGCTATAGGAGGTTTGGGAGGCTGCCCTTTAGCAGAGAATCGGCTAGTCGGTAATTTAGCAACTGAAAATTTAGTTGATTTTTTTTCTAATCGATTAGGGCCTGATTTTAATTTGGAGAATTTTCAAGCCTCAGTAAATTTAGCAAAAGAGATTTTCAGTTAATTCATGAAATATTTGCTTTTATTTTTAGTCTCATACTAATAGCCTTTTTTACTGAACCAAACCTAATCTATTTTTAAACAGGTCCTACTTTAACTTCGGTATTGGTAGATAAATATCAATTTTTATTCTCACTCACTTTAAATTTTATTCAAAGGACTTATTTATTTGTGAATAATGATTATTTATTTTGATCTTAAGACTTAGTATTATAGGTGTTTATGATTGTGTTTTTACGATTAATTCATTTTATGTTTAAATAATTATTGTTTAGTATATTTATAATTAAATGAATACTAAAAATAAAACTAAAGTTGTTTTAGTAGATGATCATCAGTTGATTAGAATGGGCATCATTGCGTTGCTAAAATTTGAAAGCTCTATTGAGGTGATTGGTGAAGTAATTAAAGCAAGGGAAACTCTCAACTACGTCGATCAAAAAAAACCAGACGTTGTATTGATGGATATTTCACTAGATGATGGAGATGGTATATCGCTTACTGAGGAGATAGTCAAAACACAAAAAAATGTTAAGGTTATAATGTTGTCAATGCATATCAAAGAAGATTTTATTCAAAGAAGCATAAGAGCTGGAGCATCAGGCTATATCTTGAAAGATTCTCCGAAGGAGGAATTGGTTAAGGCCATTAAAGAGGTTTCTAAAGGAAATAAGTATTTCGCTTCTGAGGTTAGTCGATTAATGGTGAGTAGTTATGTTAGTAAAGCGGGCGATTTTTTAAGTAAAAAGAGGAAAAAATCGGGCCTCACAAATAGAGAAATTGAAATTATCAAACTATTGTCAGATGGATTGAGTAATCAAAAAATAGCGGAACAGTTGGATATTTCTCATAGAACTGTAGATACACACAGAACAAATATAATGCAGAAAGTAAAAGTTAAAAATGTAGCTGAATTGGTAAAATATTCCATTATGAATAAGTTGATTGAGGTTTAAATTTATTTTTTCAAACTCATTCACAGTTTTTTGACTGAAGGAATTATGAAAAAGATTATCACATTATTGTTTGCAACACTTCTGCTAGTTTCAGCTGATGTAGAAGTTTCAGACGTAAATTATAAATTCAACGACAAATTCCTAAATGAGGAGTATGTCTTAAATGGTGTTGGAATTCGAGAGAAATGGTTTTTAGATATATATACAATTGGATTGTATGTTAAGGACATAAGCAAAGATGGTTCGGTTATTCTAAATTCTGATTCTAACAAATATGTTAGAATTGTTATTGTTAGTGGTTTAATTACGGCTGACAAATTCAATAAGGGTTTAGATGATGGATTTAAAAAGTCTACTCAAGGTAATACAGGACCTATACAAGAGGAGATTGATATTGTTAGAAAAGGCTTTGGGACAGATTTTGAGGTAGACGATGAATTTGTAGTTTACTTTGACAAATCTGGTGAAACTAGGATTTATAAGTCCGGTAAAGAAACAGTATCTGTTCCAGCAAATAAAACGTTTCAAAAAGCTCTGTTAGGAATGTGGATAGGAGAGAACCCAATTTTAAATGGTTTAAAGGAAGAATTGTTAGGAACTGATTAAGTTATCGAGCTATTTTTAAACGACTTTTTGTTAAATTTCCGAATTATAATATAGTTCGGATTTTTTATTTTGCTTATTTGAAAAAAAACAAATTATGAGAATAGTTATAATAAACCTTCATGGTTTAGTTAAAGGAAGTGGTTTGGAGATTGGTAGAGATGCTGATAATGGAGGGCAAACTAAATATGTTCTTGAACTTGCAGAGTATCTTTCTTTAAACGAGCAAGTGACTCATGTAGACTTATTAACTAGAAAAATTAAAGACTCGGAGGTTTCTTCTGAATATGGAGCAACTATTGAAGAAATAAACCCCAAGTTTGATATACGAAGAATTGAGTTTGGAGGTTTAAATTATAAAATGAAAGAGGATTTATGGGCCCACTTAGATGAATTTGTTGAAAATGCTTTAAAACATATAAAAGACCATAATATTATTCCGGATTGGCTTCATTCTCACTATGGAGATGCAGGATATGCAGCCTCACGACTTTCTGTTCGATTAAACGTTCCTTTTGCACACACGGGACACTCATTGGGACTTGCAAAAAAAGAAAAAATGCTTGCTTCAGGAATGACAGAACAAGAAGCAGAAGATAAATTTAAATTTAAACAAAGAATTAGTGCTGAGGAAAATGCTTTAGCTTTAAGCGAGTTCATAGTTACTTCAACTTATTTAGAAATAGCAGATTGGGAGCAATATGGGAACTACAATAAAGCTCAATTTCATGTTCAGCCTCCTGGTATAGACGTTGATAAGTTCACCCCTTACTATATAAAAAGATTTCAAGAGGAAGAAGATTTAATCCAGTTGCAACGCAGGTACTGGGTAGGCCAAAATATTGAGAAGTTTCTAATCAATCCTAATAAACCTGTTATTATGGCACTAAGTCGTCCCGACAGGAGAAAGAATTTACATTTTTTAATTGAGGCATATGGTGAAGATAAAGAGCTTCAGGCTCTTGCTAATTTGGCTATTTTTGCAGGTATACGGAAAGATATAAATACAATGCCGGAGCAAGAAAAAGAAGTTTTGACTGAACTTCTTTTGTTGATGGATAAATATGATTTGTATGGAAAAATGGCTATTCCTAAACGACACGATATTGAAAATGAAGTAGCTCTTATTTATCAATACTGCGCCAATAAAAGAGGAGTTTTTGCTAATATTTGTTTGCATGAAAATTTTGGACTAACTACAATTGAAGCAGGAGGAACTGGGTTGCCTGTTGTAATCACAAAAAATGGAGGACCATCCGAGATAGTTCCTAGGATGAAAAATGGGTTGCTAGTTGATCCTATGGATAAGGATGATATTACCCGAAGTATTAAAAAAATCCTCACGAATGAAGAACGATGGCGTAAGTTTAGTGATAATGGTATATTAAATACTAAAAAACATTACAGTTGGGATGCTCACATAGAAGTTTATCTAAGCTGGATTCAAGAAAGTATTAGTCGATCTGAACCAAAAACAGCGAAAGAGTTAAATGCGCCAAAAGAGCACATCAAACATTTGAAAGAAAGTAAAAGCCTTATAATATCCGATATTGACGGTACATTGATAGCTCCTGAACACGGAGATCCTGGTATTGAAGAATTAAAATACTATCTACAAAATAGAGAGCCCGGAATTAGTTTTGCATTATCCTCAGGGAGAAATTT
>MDSV01181244.1_pt1 | contig 11430 bp, 8 predicted proteins | sample 810851 | NCBI WGS metagenome assembly MDSV01 (sample SAMN05326640, study PRJNA326480) | marine metagenome | isolation source: seawater | place: Atlantic Ocean: North East | collected 2012 | reverse complement strand
TTTGACCCTTATCGCAGGTGGAATCCTTTGCACTGGTTGCAAGCAAAAATCCTCGATGGATTGTTCAACACCTGTTGGCTCAAAGGATTGTCAACTGGTCGATTCAAACCTCCTTCTGCACTCTTCTCCAAGCGTATTCCCGGTCTCAAAGGCAGCAGCGATTTCATCGGAGTCAATTACTACACCCACTTGCTTGCAACACCATTCATGCCCACAAAAGTAGAGATCGACCCACTCATTCGTCCATGGGAGCAAAGAACCGATTTCAGATATCCGATGTATGCAGAAGGTCTACGGCGCGCTTTTGACATGGTAAAGGGACTCAATTTACCGATTATTGTTACTGAAAACGGTGTTGCGGATGATGATGATGATATGCGACCAGAGCATATTCGAAGGCATTTACTCATCACATCCGAGGCAATAGCTGACGGACTTGACATTCGAGGATTTTACCATTGGAGTCTGATGGACAACTTTGAATGGGCGGAAGGATATGAGCAAAGATTTGGTTTGTACCATGTTGATTTTAGCACACAAAAAAGAATTCTCAAGGAAAGTGGACACGAATATGCTGGAATCGTCAAGGCACATTCTATGCCTCAACTTGTCGTTATGGCTGGAGGCTTGGGTACACGCCTTGGAGACATGACGAAAACCATTCCTAAATCACTGATTCAAGTCAACGGCAAAGCAATTCTGCATCACATTCTGGATTGGGGTAAAAAACAGGGTTGTACGAATGCCCTCATCTTAACAGGTCACCTAGGTGAGCAATTCGATGGGTTCCGTCATGAGGGGATGGCACTCACGTTCCATCAAGAAAAACAACAACTTGGCACAGGTGGAGCACTTTGGAACGCTCAGTCTTTGCTTGAAGACCGGTTCATCATGGTTTGGGGAGACGATTACCATCCGATAGATTACAGTAAATTGCTTGAAACACACATTGAGCAACAATCTCCACTAACCATGACCGTAACGACGGAACATTCCCAAATGAATCTGCAATTTGAACATCAAAAATTAGTCGCATACAACAAACAAAACAGCGATGATAAGAATCTGAATGGATACGAGGCTGGCACGAGTATCATCGAGAAATCAACCGTTCTTCAACACGGTAAAGAAGGTACCTGGAGTTGGGAAGAAACCGCATACCCTGCTCTATCTGGTCAAGCAGTTGTCCATGTGGATTCAACACGATTCTGGGACATGGGCACGCCTGAAGGTCTTGAATTACTCGAAAATTTCCTCAACGAATCCGCCTCTTGAAGGCGAATATGTCCGTAGTTCAGGTAACACATCATCGGATTCTACCAACACGAGAATCATTCCACCAAATCCACCGCCCATCATTCGTGCACCAATGACTCCGGGTGTGTTTTGCAAAAGTTCCACTTGCCGATCGACTTCCGGAAGGCTTACTCCTCTCTTTTGCAAAGATGCATGCGATGCATTCAGCAGTGGCCCTAGATGACGGGCTGTTGCATTCAAAGCACGCTCAACACGTTGATTTTCTGAATCGACATGAGCGGTATGCAGTTGCGAATCAACCGATGCAGAATACGATGATTGGCTCAACTTGCGGTGTATTTTGGAATCGACAAGTTTGAACATCCAATCACTCGGAACCGGTACTGTCGTTGAACGTAGAAGAGTGAAGTCGAGTAGACTCGCACTCCCTTCTTTACCAAACATCATCGCCATCTGGTCGAGAAGTCCGCAGGGAGTCTTGAGGATTTCATGCTCCAGCCTTTGTGCTTCTTTACATGCTGCAAGCGGCTCCATAGAGCCGTTGACACACAACGTTACTGCCAAACAGAGTGCAGCCGAAGATGACATTCCTACGCCCATTGGGATTGAACTTGTTACCGACAAATGAGCGGGCCATCCCCCGGCTGCTTGCCACAACTCAACAACAGTAGGGTCACCTTCAAATCCGGTCGGAAGCGATTTTGCATCAAGAATCAAGTGGACATCGGTGGCAAATGCCAACGACTTACCACCGGCATAATCGGTGTGCTCACCAATGATGTTGATTCGAGCAGGTATGGTTGCCCGCCGGTGCATAGTTTCAACTCAATCGAGATCATCCATTGGTAATCAGATGGTAAATGGTTCGAACATGGATTCCAGTTGCACCGTTACCAACCATGGAGTTTGTCTTTGCGCCCCAGTAGGTTCCAGCAATATCCATGTGAGCCCAAGTGATTTGCTCTCCATCCTTTTCGTAGCCTCGATTCGGTACGAATTGTTTGAGGAATGCCGCAGCTGTGTTGGCTCCACCCCAGCGACCAGCGCCTAGGTTTCGAGTATCTGCAATCTTAGAATCCGTCATTTCCTTTTCGAATGCTGGAAGCAAAGGCATTGGCCAAGCAAGTTCATCGACTGCATTGCCAGCTTCGTGTATTCGGGTTCTGAAATCGTCATCGTTGGACCAAAGACCGGTTGCTTCGTGACCAAGAGCAACGACACAAGCACCGGTGAGGGTAGCAAAATCGATGATGTATTCTGGGTCATATTCGCCAGCTTTCCAAAGACCGTCCGAAAGCACAAGACGACCTTCAGCATCCGTATTCAACACTTCAATGGTTTTTCCGGAGAGTGTCTTGATGACATCGCCAGGCCGTTGTGCATTCGATGAAGGCATGTTTTCAGCCATGCACGTGATTGCAGTAACCTTGCCGTCATATCCGGTTGCAGCGAGTGCTTCCATTGTACCGAAAACGGTTGCAGAGCCACCCATGTCGTACTTCATTTCGTCCATGTTCGCTCCAGGTTTGAGAGAAATACCTCCGGTGTCGAAGGTGATTCCCTTACCAACAAGCATAGGTCCTCGTCCCTTCTTATCCGAATTCATTTCAAAGATAACCATACAGGGTTTGCGAGCAGACCCCATTCCAACGGCAACAAGACCGCCCATTCCGGCCTTCATTGCTTGGTCGTAGTTAATGATGGTCACATCGACATTATCGTATTGCTTGGCCCATTCCCAGGCTTGGTCAGCAAATGCTTCGGGATACATATCGTTGGGAGGACAGTTACCTAGATCTCGTGAGAGGTGAACACCCGATACGACTCCTGCTCGATTTTGAATGAGGAGATTCAACTCCTTTTCTTGTGCTTCATCGCAGTTAATTCGGACCGTGAGTTCCTTTTCTTCCTCGTCGTCATCCTTGAGCTTGTAATGGTCGTAAGAATAATCGCGTAGCATCATACCTTCAACAAAGGCACCCATGGCTTCAACCGAAGCACCACTGAATCGAACAGTGAAGTCGGTTCCATGGGCCTTCTTTCGGTTTGCAACTACAGATGCGCCGGCCTTGCGGTAGGCGTGAATATCTGCATCTTCCTCTTTGCCAAGGCCGACCATCATGGCTTTTCCACCCTCACTACCGATTATCGACATAGTCGACTTCACTTTTCCTTTGAAATCTCCACTGGAGAGGATGCGATTAATCTGAGCCTTGAGAGCAGTATGCAATCCTGATTCAAGTGTTACTGGAACGGATTCACTTCCTTCTGTGAGGGGTAAAATAAGAGTTCCGTCAATGTTGTGGCCTGGGCTTACGCTTGCTTTCATGGGTTCACCTAAATGCCCCTACGAGATGTGGCACTTGAAACCTCGCGTAGTGCAATTTGCCAATTTTGCAAGTATTCAATCTTCTCTTCGTTCATGACGTTGAGCAAATGCGGCTATCATTACAAATCCTGTAATCATTGAAACAGGGTTGAACAAGCCGTACCCGATGAGGAAATTGGATTCTTCATTTTCTGAAATACTCACTAAAGAGGAGTTAATTGGTTCAGAGACCCAACGTGCGGAATCTACAACACGAACTTGGTAATACAGTTGCCATGTTCCATCATCGATAAGGGATAGATTCGCTGCGTCAAGCGTCAGACTCGATGAGTTGGTGGCATTCACGGTGAAAATGTTCGACTGCCAAATTGCATTACCGTTCGTATCAACATATTGCAAGGTCGCATTTGATGCGGATGCTTGGCCGTGATTGGTAATGTCGAGTGAAATTTCATCATCCGACACCTCAAGAGATTGAACATCCAATCTTGCTCGCCAATACCAAACATTGGCGATTAAATATTTCATGACATCCATTTCTTCACCTAACCGGTCGTTGAGATTTTCAACCGAACCTGGGATGAATTGTTCATCGTCGGTCTCAAATGTAAATGTCGGGTATCCCATTACGCCGTATCCATAATCCCTACTGGTGCCGCAATTCGGATAGAGACCTTGATTGGCATTTTGAATGGGGATACTCGAAAGATTGTTGTTGACATCCTCGCGAATCTGATGAAACAATTCCCAGTCAGAAGGTTGATCAGGCCATTTACCCCACGGATAAAGCATAATCCAAACGCCTGTATGCATTGTCACATACAAATCAGCATCAGGAACAACTGTATTCATGTAATTTGCATTTGCTTCAGTTTCCGCTTCACTGAATGCACTGCTTCCAGGTTGAGTTGTAGGGCATGTGTTCCAGTAGTGGTCGTAATTCCTGTTCAAGTCGACTTGATTGATGTTCCATCGTGTATCAATATCGTTGCCGTCTGGGTTGAGCATAATCAAAATATGGAGTTCAGTACTTTGGAGTACATCGATCGCTTCTTGATTTCCTTCAACCCATCCATCAATGTACCATTTTGCTGAGAGCCAAGCAAGTGCAGTACCCAAGTATTCGTTGCCATGGTGGCCTCCATCGATGTAAACAATTTCTTTTTCGCTTCCATTTGCTTTGGTTTCTAAAGACCAATCGGATAGGCGCACGACCCACAATGTCTTGCCCAATTCAGACTCACCAACACTGGTCAAGTCGACGATTTCAGGATAGTCATCTGCCCATTGGTTGACTTCCAAAGTCAATGCTGCCCAAGTCATGTGTACGTGATTATCAATAGGCTCTCCCGGCCACGCATCTTCGTCATCTGAATCCGATTGAGCCGATGTCACTGGAATACTTGCGAGCATCAAACAGAGGACTAAACCTACCGCAACTCGCATAAACGCCCCTAACCTCCAAACATCAAAAACGCTTGCCTAAGGGTGACTTCACCAGTCGCTCGTGAATGCATTCGGGTTGGTGACTTTCTCCGACTCTCGGGTCCAAATGGAATTGATGTCGGTCTTACCGCCGTAAATGTCTGCAAATGGGTCAACTTCTTCTGGTTCAAGATTACGCTGCATGTATGCTTCGACGCGTTCTCGAAGATCGGGTTTGAATTTCCAGTAATGTATTCTCCATTCCCTTCCGTCCCAAAGTGTGGTTTCTTCGGATTCGGTAGTAAGTAAATCGTAGTCTTGGAACATGTAAAACAGGTTTCGGTCTGTAGGTTCGAGTGCATTATCGATGATTCGGTTGTAAAAACCGAAGAAACCAAGAGCGTGTTCGGCCATACCTTGAGCTACTTCGGCGTCCATCTCCAAGTCAATGTGTTGTTGAATTGCACGCGTAAGTTCTGATAATGTCATTGTCATCCTGATTCCTCCCCTCGCCGCTCAATTTCTCCGCAGACAGTATGTTATATTGTCATCCGACCCATATAGACTCATCGCTTGATTTTCATGAAAAACAGAAAAAAAAAGTAATTTTGTCCTCCCAGCCCCGATGATGAAGGTGCTAGCACCTCCCATACAGACACTCCAGCAGGCTACTTGACTTAAACAACATCAAACAACAGGCTCAAGAACACCGGTGCTAGGGCAAGGTTGTGAGCGAAGACTTCGTTGAGGGAAATTTCCTCGGGTTGCCCGAATCAGGAGGTGACATCGACGTGGCCATTTTGCAATTGCCGTACGAACTTACGACTTCATATGGACAAGGAACTGCTCAAGGACCTGCGGCATGTCTTGCTGCAAGCGCCCAAGTTGAACTGTTCGATGACCGATTAGGGGAAAACCTTCCTGCGGGCTCAACATTCCTCACTGTACCACCTTGGGACGGTGAAGGAGGAAGTCTGGCTCAACAATTGGACAATATTACCAGTTACCTTCAACCGTGGTTTCAGGGCCACTGCTTCCCGTTGACGCTTGGTGGAGAACATGGAATATTGCCTCCACTGGTTCGAGCTGCTCGTCAGCATCCGCTTGTGGAAGGTGATTTGGAGCGATTGACTGTTGTTCAAATCGATGCTCATGCTGACCTTCGAGACCAACTCGATGGAGAGACTTATTCGCATGCTTGTGCATCAGGTCGAAGTTTGGATCTCGGCATCGGACGGCTACTTCAGGTTGGAATTCGTGCCTACTCAAAGCAGGAGGCTGAACTCATTGAAAGTGACGAGCGAATCACCACATTCTTTGCCAAAGACACACAATCCACTCTCCACGGTGCTAAGCACTGGTCGCAATGGTTGGAGACCTTGTCGGGCGTTTCAGGACCCGTCCACCTCACAATCGATATCGATGGTCTTGACGGCAGTTTGGTCCCAGCCACTGGAACTCCAGTCCCTGGAGGTTTAACTTACTGGCAAGTTTTAGAAACCATTCAAGCCCTCTTTGATGCGCCGAATGCTGTTGTTATCAGTGCTGACATCAATGAAATCGTGCCGCAAGAAGGTACGCCCCTCACCGAATTCAGTGCGGCGATGATTGCAACCAAGACAATCGGTGCACACCTTCTTGCTCGAAGAGAAGGGCGATGGACGGCGACCAAAAAACTGGATAGCGACAACTTAGATACACAAACGTCTACTTTTTTCAGCAAACTGTTGGCCGATAAGATGGAGTGACTTGTATGACTGACACACAAGAGATGAATACGATGCAAACCCGAGGGTCTCACGTTTTCCTTGACTACACCGGTTATCAACCTCAAGTCAATGACGATGGAAAATGGATGCTCAATTTGCTTGAAAAAGCGGTGGAAAAATGTGAGATTCGAAACGTGCATGCACACGTAGAGCAATTCGATGGGTCTGTTTCACCTCCTGGATACGCTGCAGTGGTCTTGTTGGACGAGAGTCATGTCACTGCACATTGTTATTCAGAAAAAGGCTGGTTAGCACTGGATTGCTTCACTTGCGGAGGTGCCGACCCGAATCTCTTGGCTGATGAAATACACTCCGAGTTAATCCAATGCATGCCCGAGTTATCGCTCAAACAAAGGCATCATGTGCCAAGATTTCTTTACGAAGGTGAGTGAGATGTCCGTACGAGCATTTGTCGACGAACATTACCGGCATTTCAATGCAGGTGCACTTCAATCGGCTGCTGTATCACTGACTGATTTTCTTGAGTCTGGCGGCAAACTGTTTGTTACACTTGCAGGTGCTATGAGTACTGCTGAACTGGGGAGAAGTCTTGCACCATTGATTCGCTCTGGCCATATTGCCGGAATCTCGTGTACTGGAGCCAATTTGGAGGAAGATGTGTTCAACTTGGTTGCGCACAATGACTATGTCCATCTCGAAGATTGGCGGAATCTTTCAGCCGTTGATGATGCTGAATTCTTGAAGAAAAAACTCAATCGGGTGACGGATGTTTGTATCCCCGAAGAACAAGCGTTTCGGAAAATAGAGCACCACATCATGTCGTGCTGGGCGGAGTCCGACCAACAGGGCGTGTCTCGACTACCCCACGAATTCTTCTACCAGATGCTTGCGAATTCTTCACTTGAATCATCATACGAAGCTCAACCTGAACATTCTTGGCTTCTGGCTGCAGCAGAAATGGAATTGCCTTTGTTTGTCCCAGGATGGGAGGATTCTACACTTGGCAATATCTTTGCAGCACGATGTTTAGAGGGTAAATTCAAACCCTCCACCGTTCGAAACGGCATCGAATACATGATGGAACTCTCCCAATGGTACGAATCGAATCAAAACCAACTTGCATTCCTGCAAATTGGAGGTGGAATTGCTGGAGATTTCCCTATTTGCGTGGTTCCAATGCTTAACCAAGACCTCGAACGAGAGGTCCCGCTGTGGAGTTGGTTCTGTCAAATCAGTGAGGCTTCACCCTCGTACGGTGGGTATTCCGGGGCGCCTCCAAACGAAAAAATCACTTGGGGCAAACTGACCGAGGACACCCCCAAATTTGTAATTGAAAGTGATGCAACAATCGTGGCACCACTTCTGTTTGGATACATACTGGATTTGTGAAAATCAACAGTAATTTCTAAGCAGGTAGACACAAGTCTTGAAGAGGAGTATGCATGAGAACACTCCATGAGCATGCGAAAGCCAACCGTCGCATTGGTGTTGGTTGCAATGATGGTTTTGCCAATAGCGATAACCGCATCTGCAGATGAACAACCCCTTCCACCAACCATCAACACATCGTGGTTGAAAGGCATGGACGGCCTCAATGAACACGCGTATACGGTGACATTTGAAGACAATGGCTCCTATCAAAGTAACATTTCTGTAACCCATTTACGAGGCGGTCAAACCCTCGAAAACACCGTTTTCACAACATGGTCATCTCATGAAGGAAAGCGTGTTGCTCGAATTGTAGCCAATACTTCGCTTGAATGGGGCGATGAAATCACCGTATCAGTATCCATCATGTCATGGAACGGTAATGCATTGCAACAACCGCTGGAATCAGACCGTTCATTCACCGTGGGGACATGGAACCAGCCGATGGCTGACCACGAAGTCCTGCTAAAGACCGGTTGGGATTTGGATCAAACATACTTCAACGAAGAAGGCGAGCAAGGTTTCGCACTGAATTTCAACGGCCAAGGATGGCAACTGCGAGAAGGCAATGTTCTCAATTCATGGGAATTGGGCAACGGCACGTTAACCACGCTTGAGAATACCGAAGACGGAGCGACCAATTTGACTCTAAATCTTGAATCTATTTGGAAAAATGAGACCGTTCAATCAGGTGTTCTCACTTCTCAAGTCTTTGATGCGAGAGGAAACGGTGTCCTCCATTTGGTCACCTTTGATGGCGAATCAAGAAGCACAGTTACCGCCAATGTATCAGACGGTTGGTTCAATCGTTCAATGATAGATGGAGACCTCGATGAACGTCTTCGAATCGAGGCCACAGGTGATTTGAGCATCATTGAACAAAACGATGAAGGTGGCGAATCATTGAATGTAACAGGTGAAGTGAGCGTGTTCCTGTTGGAAACATGGGATGAAAACGGTGTTCGACGACTTCAGCACACGCAATTTGAAGCGCTCGCAGACATGGTCATGAACGATGATGATTTTGCTATGGAGGTCTCACTGGACGGCCTTACTGTGCTTGAACGCTGGGAAGAAGGCGTTCGGACCGAGCAGAAAAACGAATTCAAAGGCCAAGGTACTTTTGGATTAAATGAAGAGGATGAAAATTCCAGTATCATGATCAACGGAACCATCCATGACCTCCACTGGTTGACTGAAGACGGTTTGACCGTTACCGATGATTTGCATATGGACGGCGTCATTACCGGAGATGCCCAAGGAAGTTTTGGAATCGTTCGAACCATTGAAGAGACGGGCAATCAAGCCAACGCCACGCAACAAGTTTTCCTCGTGAACGTCATTCATCAGGAGACTTGGTTCAACATCACTGGAATAAACGGTGGCAACTTTTTCGATGGTCAAGGGGTTGGAGCGAATCACAACCGTACATGGGATTACCAAGTCGTTCAATCGGATTGGGAAAACAGAACTGTTCGTTTGGTTTGGGAGGAAACCGGAGCAGACCCTTCTAGTGGCGACGAACGCCCTGAAAACAGCCCAATTCAAGTTAATGCAACACAGCCGGAATCTGAGGATTTACTCGGTAATATCTCGATTTCCAGAGAAACCGGACTGATGCCTATTCCAATGATTCCAGGCGACACATTACGGCTCGCAGGACAGGATGAACTTGCACTCATTGTTACAGCTCAATCGACAGGAAACGACCCAAGAGACGGATTCAATCTTCATGTTGTCAATTGGACCGGGCAATATGAAAATGTGGGAACTGCATCGGGTGCTATCATCGACCAAGGACCACTGATGGGACTTCTCTCGAGTGTGTATCGTGTTCTAGAAATTCCTTACGGTGAGGAAAATGAATCCGCAAACTTCACTGAATCTCAAGTTGTCGACAGAATTCTTTCACCTTCGATTATCACCGCCGAAAACAACACTGCCCCGCAACTTATCGACATATACTTCGAAGAAGGCATTATCTACGGCGAAGGAGGTAGTGCTGCAACCTTGGTTGCACACATTGCAGACGCTGAACTCAATGTTGATTCGGTGACTGTTGACCTTACACCGCTTGGCGGCGATGTTACCGAATTGAACGACCGAGGTCTTGAAGGCGATTCTACCATCGGTGACAACCGCTTTTCCACTCGAATTCTTGTCCCGGGACTTGAAACTGGAAACATCACGCTCAATGTTACTGCTACCGATACATGGGACGTATCCAGCAGCGGCAGCGGCAGCATCGAAGTCATCAATCTCGGTCCTCGATTGCTCGATTTTGAAATCCTTCCTGACACTGGACCTCGAGGCACTCAGATGATTATCAACACCAGGGCTTACGACGGACATGGAGTGACAAGTGTCGAACTGGATTTGAGAGATGTTGGTGGGCAAATGGAATCGTTTGATTTGGTCGAAGGAGTATGGATTGGAAATTTCACTGTACCCAACTCAATGGTTCCCGGTCGACAAGTTCTCAACTTCGTTCTTACCGACGGACTTGGACAACGAACCTTCACTTCACTATGGCATGCAGATGGAGTGAACTCCACTATGCAGCAAATTTACGGGCCACATCACATTTCAGAGAACGTCATGAAAGAAATCAGTATTGATGTCGTGAACAGTGCACCGACAATTACCAATCCTGGGGTTCTGTCCTTTGAGCGAGGCGAGGGGAGTTCGACAGTTCTTCTCGAGGTTGCCATTGCTGACATTGATGGTGTTTTGGTTGCACGTGCCAATCTTGGAGTATTCACGCCCTTCACTTCTCAAGACACGTGGCAAAACATGTATGATGATGGGAGCAATGGCGACAAAACAGCAAACGATGGAATTTACACCGCACAAATGCAATTGCGTAGCAGCATTCCACTGGGAACTCATGAAATCATCGTTCAAGCATCCGATTCGTACGGTAAAGTCAGCCCAACAAGTTCAATTGCGGTTCAGTTGGTTCAGGAAGAAAACGTATTCCCTGGCCCCGAAGGTTCAATCCTCAGTACTGGAGTCATGATCGGTTTGTTGGTTGTCTTTGGCATCGGTGTCGCAGCGGTGCTGTTTATTTCGGTTCGTAACAAGCCCGAAAATTTGGATAAAGAAGATCGTTTCGGATTCAAATGAGCACTTGAATGAGCCGACAACCGTTTATACCTCTGTTCTTTGGGCCAAATATCCCTGCGAGCGTAGTGTAGTGGTTATCACCGAGCGTTGCCAACGCTTGAACCCGGGTTCGAGTCCCGGCGCTCGCACCATTGG
>MDSV01157500.1_pt1 | contig 11431 bp, 11 predicted proteins | sample 810851 | NCBI WGS metagenome assembly MDSV01 (sample SAMN05326640, study PRJNA326480) | marine metagenome | isolation source: seawater | place: Atlantic Ocean: North East | collected 2012 | reverse complement strand
TGTTTCTATACCTAATGAATTAGTTAAAGCAGCTAGAATAGATGGAGCCGGATTTTTTAAAATATTTTTTAAAATATTACTGCCAATCTCAGCACCAATTATTGTTGTAACGGTGATTTGGCAATTTACACAAATCTGGAATGACTTTTTATTTGGATCTACATTCTCATTCGGAGAAGCCGCGCCAATCCAAGTAGCTTTAAACAATATGGTTTTATCAAGCACAAGCGTCAAAGAATACAATGTTGATATGGCATCAGCAATTATTGCAGGAATACCAACGCTTATTGTTTATGTTTTAGCAGGTAAATATTTTATTAGAGGATTAACCTCAGGAGCAGTGAAAGGATAATAATGAAAACATTAAAAATTGAAGAACTATCAAAAAACTTTGGACCAACAGAAGTTTTAAAAAAAATTAATTTAGAAATTGATGAAGGAAATTTTCTAGTGCTTTTAGGGCCTTCTGGCTGTGGAAAATCAACACTATTAAATATTATTGCAGGTTTAGAGACAATTAATGAAGGCAATGTATACATAGATGATTACAATGTAAGTAAAGTAGAGCCAAAGGACCGAAATATTGCAATGGTTTTTCAATCCTATGCTTTGTATCCATCTATGAACGTACGTGAAAATATGATTTTTGGTCTTAAACAAGCAAAAGTATCAAAAGAAAAAATAGAGGAACAATTGGAAAAAGTATCAAAATTTTTACAAGTTGATGCTTTGTTAGAAAGAAAACCCTCCCAGTTATCAGGAGGGCAAAGGCAACGAGTAGCAATCGGAAGAGCATTAGTTAGAGAACCAAGAATATTTTTATTTGACGAGCCTTTATCCAATCTAGATGCAAAATTAAGAGTTGAGATGAGAAGAGAAATTAAAAAACTTCATCAACAACTTAAAACAACAGTGGTTTACGTTACTCACGACCAAACAGAAGCAATGAGTTTAGGTACTAAAATTGCAATCATGAATCATGGCGTAATTCAACAAAACGATTCTCCAGAAAAAATTTACAATAAACCTAGCAATACCTTTGTTGCTGATTTTATTGGATCCCCATCTATGAATTTAATTAAAGGTAAATTAAAACAAATTTCAGATAAAACTTTATTTACTGCTGAAGGAGCAGATTTTGATATTCCAATTAACAATTATGATTTTGATAATACCTCTCAATTAGATAATAAAGATGTGTATTTTGGGATTAGACCTGAGCATATTCATTTTAAAAAATCGAATGAAGATGATTTTGAAGTTAATTTAAGAGCTAATTTAAGTGAATATATCGGTCACGAACAAATAATGACTTTTAACTATTCAAATCAAGAACTTTTAGCAAAGTTTCCTTCAACAATTAAAATAGAGCTAAATAAAGATACAAAATTATATTTTGATTTAACTCAAGTTTCGTTGTTTGATGCCAATTCAAAAGATAGAATTTAATTATGAAAGTAAAATATTTAGATTTAAAAAATAAAAGAGTTTTTATCTCAGGGGGTGGATCAGGTATTGGATCGACAATAGTAGAGCATTTTTGTGAACAAAAAAGTGAAGTTTATTTTATAGATATAGACATAAAATCCTCAAAAAAATTGATACAAGATATAAAAAAAAAGAAATTAAGAACTCCTAATTTTATAGAATGTAACATTTTAGACATCAAAAAATTGCAAAGAATAATTAAAGAAATCATAATTAAAAAGGGCCCTATTAATTGCCTAGTAAACAATGCAGCTAATGATGATAGACATTCTACAGAGCAAGTTAATGAAAAATATTGGGATGACAGAATGGGAGTCAATTTAAAACATTATTTTTTTGCTGCACAATCAGTTGTAAAAGGAATGAAAACAATTAAGACAGGATCAATTATTAACTTAAGCTCTGTGTCATGGATGTTGGGAGAGGGTGATAAAGTAGTTTATGAAACAGCTAAATCAGCTGTAGTAGGTTTAACCAGATCTTTTGCTAAAGAGTTTGGCAAATTTAATATTAGAACAAATTCAGTAATACCAGGCTCAATTGCTACTGAAAGACAGATAAAACATTGGTTAACACCAAAATATAAAAAACTTATTTTAGATAAGCAATCTTTAAAGCGCCAACTAAATCCTGCTGATGTAGCAAGATTAGTATTATTTTTAGCTTCAGATCAATCTTCTGGATGTACAAAACAAAGTTTTGTTGTAGATGGCGGTATAACATAGGAAGTTAAAGTGAAAAAAATAAAATTAAGAAGTAAAGAGTGGTTTGACAATCCAAAAGACCCTGGTTTAACAGCGTTATATCTAGAAAGATATTTGAATTATGGTCTTAAAAGGAAAGATCTACAATCAGGAAAACCAATCATAGGTATAGCCCAATCAGGAAGTGATCTTTCACCTTGTAACCGACATTTTCAATCTTTAAGCAAAACTATCAAAGATGGGATTAAAAAAGCTGGGGGTATTCCAATGGAATTTCCAACTCATCCTATTCAAGAAACAGGAAAAAGACCAACAGCAGCTCTTGATAGAAATCTCTCATACTTGTCTTTAGTTGAAGTTCTTTATGGTTATCCAATTGATGGAGTAATTTTAACAACTGGATGTGATAAAACTACACCTGCAGCTTTAATGGCAGCTGCTACAGTAAATATACCGTCAATCGTTTTATCTGGTGGCCCAATGTTAGATGGAATTTATAAAGGAAAAAAAGCTGGTTCAGGAACAATAATATGGGAAGCAAGAAAATTACATGCTAAAGGAGAAATTAACTATGATGAATTCATGGATATGGCTGCAGCTTCTGCTCCAAGTATAGGACATTGCAATACTATGGGAACTGCATCATCGATGAATTCTATTGCAGAAGCTCTAGGAATGTCATTACCTGGTGGAGCAATTATCCCAGCTCCTTATAAAGAACGTAGTAAAATTTCTTTCGAAACAGGAAAACGAATTGTTGAGATGGTTTTTGAAAACTTGACTCCATCAAAAATAATGACAAAAAAAGCATTTGAAAATGCTGTTTATGTTGCAAGTGCAATAGGTGCTTCAAGTAATTGTCCACCCCACCTTACTGCGATTGCAAGACATATGGGAATAGATTTTGATTTACAACAATGGCAAAAGTTAGGTCACAATATTCCTTTGCTAGCAAACTGCCAACCTGCTGGTGAACATTTGATGGAGGGATTCTTTAAAGCAGGCGGTGTTCCTGCAATAATGAAAGAATTGTCAAAAAATAAAAAACTAAATACTAACGCTTTAACTGTTACAGGTAAAACAATTGGGGAAAATTTAGATTTTAAAATAAATGTTAATAGAGAAGTTATAAAATCATACAAAAAACCATTAGCTCAAAAAGCAGGATTTATTGTTATGAAAAGTAATTTTTTTAGTTCTGCTGTTATGAAAACTTCAGTAATAAGCTTAGAGTTTAAAAAAAGATATTTATTAAATAAAGATAATCCAAATGTTTTTGAAACTAAAGCAATAGTATTTGAAGGACCTGAAGATTATCATTTAAGAATAAATGATGATGCTTTGAATATAGATAAAAATTCAATTTTAATTATTAGGGGGTGCGGACCTGTGGGATATCCTGGATCAGCAGAGGTGGTTAATATGCAACCACCTGATAAGCTTCTAAAAAAAGGAATAAATACCCTTCCCACATTAGGAGATGGAAGACAAAGTGGTACTTCAGAAAGTCCTTCAATATTAAATGTGTCACCAGAGTCAGCTATTGGAGGAGATTTATTGATAGTAAAAACTGGTGATATAATCAAAATAGATCTTAATAAAAGTAGAATTGACTTATTAATTTCTGAAAAAGAGTTTAAAAAAAGAAAAAAAAATATTAAATTACCCTCTCTAGAAAATCAAACACCATGGCAAGAAATTTCTAGAAAAATGGTAGGTCAATTAGAAACTGGAGGTTGTTTAGAAACAGAAACTTTATTTTTAGATATAACTAAGACAAAGGGAATGCCAAGACATTCTCATTAAAAAAGGAAATTATGAAAAAAAAACTTGAAGGTAAAAATATTTTAGTAACAGCAGCTGGACAAGGAATTGGTAAAGCTACAGCTATAGCATTCCATAATGAGGGTGCAAACGTTATTGCAACAGATATTAACGATAAAACCCTTTTGGAATTAAATAAAGAATTCTCCAATATTAATATAAAAAAACTTGATTCAACTAATGATAATTCAATTTTAGAATTTGTTAAAACCTTAGATAAAGTAGATGTTTTATTTAATGCAGTTGGATTTGTTCATCATGGAACCATACTTGAGTGTGAGGAAAAAGACTGGAATTTTTCATTTGATGTGAATATCAGATCTATGTATTATATGTGTAAAGCTATTTTACCTTTAATGGTTAAACACAATAGTGGAAGTATAATAAATGTATCTTCATGTGCCTCTAGCTTAAAAGGTTTTCCAAATAGATTTGTATATGGCACTACGAAAGGAGCAGTTATTGGTTTAACCAAATCAATCGCTGCAGATTTTGTTAAACAAAATATAAGATGTAATTCTATTGCACCAGGAACAGTTTACTCTCCTTCATGGCAAGATAGGGTAAATCAAAGCCCAGATCCTGTTCAAGCAAAAAAAGATTTTATTGCAAGACAGCCAATGGGAAGATTAGGAACTGCAGAAGAGATAGCAGCAATTGCAGTTTATTTGGCTGGTGATGACTCAACATTTACTACAGGAACAACTATCTCTGTTGATGGGGGTATTTCAATTTAATTAATTAAAAAAAAGGACAATTATGAAATTATTAAGACTTGGAGACAAAGGAAAAGAAAAACCTGCAATAATAGATAAAGAAGGTAAATTTAGAGATATTAGTTCACAAGTTTCAGACCTAAACCCAGATTGCTTAAATTTTGAAACTATATCTAAATTACAAAAGCTAGATATTACATCTCTACCTGAGCTAACTTCAAGTCAGAGAATAGGTTCATGTATAACAAAACCTGGTAAATTCGTAGCAATTGGATTAAATTTTTCTGACCATGCAGCAGAGTCAGGTTTACCGGTACCATCTGAACCAATAATGTTTATGAAGGCCACAAGCTCAATAAATGGTCCAAATGATAATATTGAAATATTAGAAAACTCTAAAAAATTAGATTGGGAAGTTGAACTTGGAATAGTTATTGGTAAGGAAACTAAACACATAACAAAAAATGAATCTCAAGATCATATACTTGGATATTGCTTAGTTAACGATGTAAGTGAAAGGGAGTGGCAAATTGAAAAAATGGGTCAATGGGTCAAAGGAAAATCACATGACACTTATGGTCCAGTTGGACCTTATTTAGTCACAAAAGATGATATTAAGGATATAAACAATCTCAACATGTCTCTAGATTTAAATGGAAAAAGAATGCAAACAGGTAACACTAATACAATGATTTTTAATGTTGATATAATTGTTTCATATGTCAGTAAATTTATGTCATTGCAAGCTGGAGATATAATCACTACTGGTACACCACCAGGAGTAGGAATGGGAATGAAACCACAATTATTCTTAAAAGCAGGGGATGAATTAAGATTGTCAATTGATAATTTAGGAGAACAAAATTCAAAAATAGTAGCAATATAATTTTTATTTAAAAAATTATTAATGAAAATAATAAAAACCTTAGATCCAAAAATTCTTTGGAAAACAAGATGTAAGCTAGGTGAAGGAACTTTATGGGTTAAAGAACATAACTCAATATATTTTGTGGATATAAAGAAAAAAAAAATTTATTCCCTAAATATAAAAAAAAATAAAAAAAAAATATATAAAGTAAATAAAGAAATAGGTTTTATAGCACATATTAAAGGAAATATATTTATCTTAGGACTACAAGGTGAATTGAGAATTCAAAATTTAAAATCAAAAAAAATTATCAAATCAATTAACGTTGAATCTCATATCAAACATAACAGGATTAACGATGGAAAGACGGACCCCTCAGGAAATTTATGGTTCGGAACTATGGATAATCTTGAAAGAAAAATAAAAAAAGGATCATTGTATAAGTTAGATAAAAACTTAAAACTTACAAAAGTAGATACCAATTATAGAATTACAAACGGTCCTGCATTTATTGATCAATTTAAATTTTATCATACTGACAGTTCTAAAAAAGTGATTTATAAAATCAGAATAGATAAGAATGATAAAATTCTTAGTAAAAAAATTTTTAAAAGATTTACATCAAAGGATGGGGCTCCCGATGGCATGACATTAGATAATAAAAAAAATTTATGGGTTGCTCATTACCATGGATCATCTATTTCAGTTTTTAATAAAAAAGCAAAATTGATTCATAAAATTCATTTTCAAGCAAAAAATATTACTAATTGTACATTTGGTGGAACTAATAATAGTGAACTTTTTATTTCTACAGCTACAAAAGGTATGACTAATGCAGATATGCAAAAATTTAGATATTCAGGATTCTTTTTTAGTGTAAAAACTAATATGAGAGGATTATTACAAAAAAAATTTTTTTTAAAAAATGAAAAAAAGAGATCTTTATTATGAAAGAATACCTACCAAACTTCTTAGGGAAGATGTTAGGTATTTAGGAAATATTCTTGGTAGTGTAATAAAAGATCAAGAAGGACTAAAGATCTTTAATTTAGTTGAAAAAGTAAGAAAACTCTCTAAGGCAAATAAAAAAAATATTAAAGATAATACCTCTTATAAAAAAATTCTTAATACAATCAAGAATATAGATCCAAAAAATATTCTTAAATTAACTAGAGCTTTTACACATTTTATGAATTTTATAAATCTAGCCGAGTCAATTGATGCATCAAGAAATTTAAATGAATATGAAAATAATAAAGATAAAAAATCAAAACATAATATTTTTATTGAAGAAATTTTTGAAAATCTTTTTAAAGATAAAAAAATTTCTAATAGAAAAATTTATAATCTTGCAAAAGATTTAAATATTGGAATTGTACTTACAGCTCATCCAACAGAAGTAAAAAGGCGAACAATAATTCAAAAATATCATAAGATTATCGAAATTTTGGAACAAAAAGATCTTCATAAGGATCATTCAATAAAATTAGAATTATTAAAAAAAAAACTTTATGATGAATTCACAATTATTTGGAACACAGATGATCTAAAAAGGGTAAAACCTACTCCATTTGATGAGGCTAGATGGGGTTTAGCAATTATTGAAGACAGTCTTTGGGATAGTATACCTAAAGTTTATAGAAGGCTAAATTCCATTTTTATTAAAAATATGGATAAAGGGTTACCAAAAAATTTTAATCCAATTGAATTTGGTTCATGGATGGGGGGTGATAGAGATGGAAATCCAAATGTTACATCAAAAGTTACTAGAGAAGTTTTATTGTTATCAAGATGGGAGGCTGCAAAACTTTATGAAAAATCTTTAACTAAAATAATTAGATCTTACTCAATGAAAAAATGTTCAAAAAAAATTAAAAAAAAAGTTGGAAATTCATTCGAACCTTACAGGGTATTTTTGAGACCCTTAAGAGATAAGATGAGAATCACTCATAGATCTATTGAACAACATTTGGTTAACAAAAAACCTTTAGATAAAAAAAATCTTTTAATTTCAAGAGAAGAAATTCTCAAGCCATTAAGAGTAGTGAGAGAATCCCTAGAACAAAATCAAAATAAGAATATTGCAAATGGTGATCTCCTTGATTTGATGAGAAGGGCAAAATGCTTTGGAATTAATTTAGCAAGATTAGATATTCGACAAGAATCTTCTAGACATAAAAAATTAATTGCTGAATTTATAAAAAAGAAATTTAAAAAAAATTATTATCAATTTACTGAAAATGAAAAGATTAACTTTTTAAAAAATAAAATAATTTCTAAAAAGAATTTTATTAATAAGTTTAATTTTTCTAATAAAGAAAATAAAGAAGTTTGGCAGACATTTAATAGACTTTCAGAGGAACCTTCAGAATGTTTAGGGGCATATGTAATTTCTATGACAAACTCTGCTTCAGACATATTATCTGTTTCACTTTTACAAAAAGAAGCCAAAATTAAAAATAAATTGAGAGTAGTCCCACTTTTTGAAACTTTAGAAGATTTAATTAACGCTAAAGAAATAATGGAAAATTTATTTTCTCAAAACTGGTATAGAAAATTGATAAAAAATAGACAAGAAGTTATGATTGGTTATTCAGATTCGAGTAAAGATGCAGGAAAAATTTGTGCCAGTTGGCACCAATATAAAGCTCAAGAGGAAATAGTTAAGTTAGCAAAAAAATATAAGGTTGATGTGATTTTTTTTCATGGAAGAGGAGGTTCTGCTGGAAGAGGTGGTGGACCAATTCAATCAACATTAAGATCTCAGCCTCCTGGCTCAGTCAATGGCAAAATAAGAATTACAGATCAAGGAGAAGTTATTCAGCAGAAATATGGTTACGAGCCTTTAGCTAAATATAATTTATGCAGTTATATTGGGGCAGTTACAGAAGCTACTCTTAATCCACCTCTCAAACCAAAAGATAATTGGAGATCTTTAATTGAAAAAATGGCAGATATTTCCAAAAGCTCTTATAGAAAGAATATCAACCAAAGTTCTGAATTCATTAAATATTTTAAAACAGTAACACCTCATATTGCTCTTGGAAAATTATCTATAGGATCCAGACCTTCAAAAAGAAAAAACATTGATAATATAAAAAGCTTAAGAGCTATTCCGTGGGTGTTTGCTTGGACGCAAATAAGACTAATGCTTCCAGCTTGGTTAGGAAGTGCCGAAGCATTAAGATATTCTAATATAAAAAAGTTCAAAAAAACATTACAAGACATGGAAAAAAATTGGCCTTTTTTTAATTCTATGCTTGATATGTTGGATATGGTAATTTCTAAAGCTGATCCAGATATATCGAAAATTTATGAAGAATATTTAGCTGATAAAAATTTGAAGAGAGTAGGTCAAAAACTTAGGTTTCAATTTAATGTTATTAAAAAATTAAATAGAAGGATTGTTTCAAAAGATATAATCAATGAAAGAAAAAAATTTAGAACTTCTGTAGTAGTTAGAAGTATTTATTCAGAGGTACTAAATATGATACAACCTATTGTTATAAGTAAACTTAAAAAAAAAAAGAGTTCAAATAATAAGAAATATTTAAATGATGCTCTTTTAACTTCAATAGCTGGTATTTCTGCTGCTATGAAAAATACAGGTTAGATGATTGAATTTTTAATTGCTTTTGGAGCAGGACTTATAAGTTTCTTATCTCCATGTGTTTTACCTTTAATACCAGGTTATGTTTCATTTATTTCAGGCCAATCATTACAAGATATTTTAAAACGTAAGAAAATTAATTTCTTACCATTAATTTTATTTTGCTTTGGATTTTCTACAGTATTTATTATTTTGGGAGCTTCTGCATCTTTTTTGGGACAAACTCTTTTACAAAACTCAGAAACATTAAGAATTATTGCAGGAATTATAATAATTGTTTTATCACTTCAGTTAATTGGCTTAATCAATATTGAATATTTGAATTTAGAAAAAAGATTTGAGGCCAAAAGATCTCAAAATATTTTTTTTCCATATGTAATAGGCCTTGCATTTGGATTTGGATGGACTCCTTGTATAGGCCCAATTTTGGGTTCTATTTTAGCGCTAGCTTCTATTGAAGAGACATTATCCAGAGCTATAACTTTGTTAAGCTTTTACTCCTTGGGATTAGCTATTCCATTTGTATTATCAGGTTATTTGATACAAAGATTTTTATTATTCTCTAAAAATTTTAAAAGAAATATAAATTTAATATCAAAAATTGGGGGTTTTATTCTATTAATCACAGGTATTTTAATTTTAACCAATAAGTTACAGGCAATTGGGTTTTATATAATTAAAATTTTTCCTTTTATGCAAAATTTCGGTTAAAAGTATTTTATGAAGATCTATCAAATAGACTCAAGTGCTAGAAAAAAAGGCTCAACCTCTAGAGCTTTAGCTAAAAAATTATTAGACAAAATTAAAAAACCTGGAGATGAAATTATTTATAGAGATTTGGATGATGAAATGTTGTTTGTTAGCGGTTTAACGGAGTCAGGAATGAAAATTGATGAAAAAGATCAAACTGAAGAACATAAAAAGATGTTTGATTTATCTGATAAGCTTGTAAATGAATTAAAAAAAAGTGATATAATTATAATTTCAGCACCAATTTATAATTATGGACCTCCTGCAACTCTTAAGGCTTGGTCTGATTTAGTTGCAAGAATTGGTGAAACTTTTAAATTTAAACCAAATGGCAGAAGAGAAGGATTGTTAAAAAATAAGAAAGCTTTTTTAGTAATTACGTCTGGTGGAACAAAGCTTAATAGTAAAGAAGATTTTTTAACACCATGGTTAAAATTTATACTAAATTTTTTTGGTATAGAAAAAGTAGATATAGTTAGTGCCGATCAAATGGCTTTAGATTATGAAAAATCTATTAAAGAAGCGGAAGAGCAAATTGATAAAGTGGTTTTATAATTAAGCTGATATTTTCCTTATAGTTGTTTATTTTATTTTAATTTGCTAACATTTGTTATGAAAAAAATTCTTTTATTAATAATTATAAGTTTATTTTTTTACACAAATAGCAATGCTGCATGCGATGATCCATTAACAGATGGAGTTGATTATTCTAATTGTAGGTTCTCAGATGCTCAGGATTTACAAGGAAGCTATTTACCAAATTCTAACTTGTCATTTGCAAGTTTTATACAGGTAAATTTTGATAAAAGTATAATGATGAATTCAAATTTATCATTTGGAACTTTTCCAGAGTCTACATTTGTGAGAGCTAACCTATATGAAACAGTTTCAATAGGAGCTAACTTTGAAAAAACAAATTTTAGTGGTTCAAATTTAACTAGGGTTGATTTTATGGGAGCTACATTAATCGAAGCTAACTTTCAAAATTCAAATTTAATGGAAGCAAATTTTACTTCCTCAAATATTACAAATGCAAATTTTGATGGTGCTAATTTAATTGGTGCTACCTGGACCAATGGTGATATCTGTGGCCCAGAATCTATAGGTATTTGCAAAAAATAATTAATAATGAATAGTTCAATTAAGACTGATGATGTAATATTTAATTTTTTCAAACAAATAAGTGATGAAAAGGATGATATAAAATGTTTAGAGTTAGGTAAAAATTGGGTTGAGGCAATGGAAACTAACTTATCCAATATGGAAGCTAATTTAGATGGTGCTGATAAACTTAAGCATAAAGATGATATTCAAAGTAATCGTGATCATTTAAATGATTTAAAAGATAAAAATCCCTCCGAATGGAGACAATATGCAACTCAATGTATGATTGAAATTATGAATCATAAAAGTCAACAGTCGTAAATAAACAAGAAAAAGATTTCTTTTAAAAGACTATGAATTATTGTTA
>MDSV01168265.1_pt1 | contig 11432 bp, 11 predicted proteins | sample 810851 | NCBI WGS metagenome assembly MDSV01 (sample SAMN05326640, study PRJNA326480) | marine metagenome | isolation source: seawater | place: Atlantic Ocean: North East | collected 2012 | reverse complement strand
TCAACGCCCGCACTCGCCGACGATCGCTAGCGGCCCCCGGGTATGCTGAGCGCTCCCTACGGGGCTGTGGCGCAGCTGGTAGCGCACCTCCATGGCATGGAGGGGGTCAGGGGTTCGAGTCCCCTCAGCTCCACCGTTTGGTGTTGACCCAAGGGGCGAGGCCTTCACTTCCGGGTGGTCGGGAGTGAGAGCAATCGGCGAGTTGGGACACAAGCTGTCGCTTTCATTAACTGAATTTCTCGTGGAAGTCCCACAGAGGGCACCGCGCTCGGCAGAGCCTTGAACCAGCCCGCCGCCGGAACGGCGCAGGCCTATAGTGAGCGGGGTATCGAGTAAGTGAGGGAAAGCCCTCATTTTTGGTGGTGCTGTTATATCGGATGCGTACCTTAAGGGTCCAGACGGTGAATAAAGCGGGAGGCAGTGATGCTCAGTTTCCTTGGAAGGCGCTCCGTGGCAGCTATTGCGGGGATGTCGCTCGCCCTTGCAGGTTTGGCTGCCGTCGCATCGACTGCGACAGCGGCGGTTGCAAAAGAACCCTGTGGAGTAGGCACTGCCGACAACAAGTATGACTCCGACCTCCAGGCCTTCCAGGATTGTACAGTCGCAATTCAGGCGGGTTTGTTCCTCGATGACCGCTCCCTTTTGGTGCCACCCACCCTGAGCAACGGAACTTGGTACACGGTCTACGGGGCAACACCGGCATCGGGGAACTTCGTCGTCCCGGACGATAACTGCGATGACATCAGTGAGTGCGTGGCTGACGACCAGACCCCGGCACCAGCGGCATGTTGGACTAGCGAAGGTGGGAACAACTGTCCGGTCGGCAACGCGATACAGGCCGCTCTTCCGCAATACATGATTGCTGGCGACCCGCAGCGAATCTTTGCGTACGCGTCCACTCGACCAGATCCAGACTCTCCTGCACAATGGACGGAAGGGAACGCTGTCATCTCCATGGATGGTGCCCCCGTTGCAGCGGCCCCCTTCGTTGATGGAGTCGCGACCTTCAAGTTCACCCCGACCGTGCCCGGGCTGAAAGACGTCCTTATCTCTGCCGAGCTGTACTCCGGTGTCTCCGGTGCTGACGCGTGGGTGGACAGCATTGAGTCGGCCACGGTGGTTCTTCCGTGGGAGCCCGGGCTTTTCGAGAAGGCGCTAAGCGAGAAGAAGGTAGAGGTTGGCGATACCTACACTCTCGAGCAGGTCGCCCAGGCAAAGACCGCTCTCGGTAAGCGGCTTGAGTGGCGAGCGACTCAAGAAAGCGCGGAGGTTTGCGCGATCAAGACGACCGAGAGGGGCAAGGTGATTGCCAAGTTCCAAGAGTCCGGCAAATGTTCCATCATCTGGATGGATCCAAAGACCGATGAGGAAGGTAAGTACACCTTCATCGCCAAGGAATGACTTTGGCCTGCGGCTTCGGGATGGAGCCCGGTGGTCTCTTCGCGTGGAGTTGCCGGCGAGAGTCGTCCAACATGTGGTGCAACACGTCAATAATGTCTCGTGAAACGACCTAGGTTCACCACATGAGTGCCGCAAGATATCGGTGGGCTTACTCAATCACTTGCGGGGTCGCGAGTTTGGGGCTTGCCATCGGGTTTTCGATGGTCCTACGCGATACCTACCCCAGCCTGTCTGCGGAACCGTCACTATTGGGGAGCTCGGGGCAGCCCCTAATCAATCGCGTCGTCGATTACCTGTCGTTCTTCACTATCTGGTCGAACATCGTTGTCGCCATCGTCGCTGGCTATTTTGTGTATCAACCGCGTGCAGCATCCCCACGGTTTCAAACCATCTGGTTGAGCGCACTACTCATGATTTCAGTCACCGGCTTGATTTATCACTTCGCTCTCGCCGATCTAGTAGACACCCAAGGGGCAGCCGCAGTCAGCAACGCGTGCAATCACATCTTGACGCCACTTGCGTTCGTTCTCGCTTGGCTGATCGTTGGCCCTCGCGGGTGGATCTCCCTGAAACTCATCATGGCCAGCTTTATTCTGCCGCTCTCGTGGATTCTGCTTACGCTGATTCGAGGCGCCATCGTTGATGCCTACCCCTACCCCTTCGTGAACGTGGTCAAACTGGGTTACGGGCCCGTCTTAATGAACCTCGTCGTCATTTTGCTGGCCTGTTGCGTGCTCGCGCTACTGCTGTGGGGCGTTGACAAGGCGATGGTGTTCCTCACGACAAGGCGCGAAAGAATAAAGGGCTAACGCGACACTCAACGTAGCTGCGCAGTCCAGCATGCTTGCCAACGTGGCCCTGTCCGACGGCCAGCTCGCGCAAGCGCGGCGGTGCCATACTCGTGGGTGAGGCCGTAGTTCGTGATAAGCGCGGCAAGCCGCTCACCACCGTCACCCTGAGCTACGCAACAAAGCACTCAAGACTCCCAGATCCCTAAGCCCGGGTCCCCATCCGAGCGACTCGCGGGCAGCCAGGGCAAGAAGCATCGAAAATTCGAGAATTCGAGAATTCGAGAATTGGGGAGACAAGTTGTTCCCGGCGTCTGGAACTGTCAGGGACAGGTAAGCGTTAGCACCGACCACTCGTTGGCCGGTCTCATCTCGGCGACGGACCATTTGTTGCAAGGGAGCCATTCGCCTCGCACATGTCATCGCGGGCACATCTCTGCGTAACGTCCACGTCATCAATGGCGTGAGACGATAGGGCAGCCGGGTGACCCCCGGCGCAGAACACAACAAGGGCCCCACAAGGGCGAGAAAGGTAAGGCCAGCATGTTCAAGCGCATTCGCGCGTATTACTCGCAGGAAGCCACCAGCCGACGTGCCGTCGAGCGCGAGTGGCGCAAGCAACGGGAATTGGCAGGGCCCTACGGCTCCAGCCACGTCGAGGAGATCGACGCGATTTTCTCCCGTCACCTGTAACCCCTGGTAACGAAAGCGCCCCCCGACGGGAAATCTCGCCGGGGGGCGCTTTCCTCTTCACGGGGTCGTAGCACCCCACTTCTCACTGATTACCCCTGTGAGGCTTGTTCCGGGCACGACGGCCGGTAAGACTCCTGTTCAGACATCGATGACAGGAGTGAATCCGCCATGATTCGCAAAGCCATAGCAACATCGTGTTGCATCGGAATGGCCGCAACCGGCGTGGTGGCTGGCTCGACGGCCGCCACCGCTGACACAGGTGCCGTGCGTAGTTTCCCCATCAACACGCTGGGAGCCGGTTGGACGTCAGTCTCGTACGTGGACGCTCCCGGCAACGGGTATGTGTACGTACACGGGCAACGCAATGGGGACGCTGGGTACGCGGTGGTTACCGAATCGGGTGAAGGTTCGCAAGCGCAAGCGTTGACCGAGCGTGCACGGCCCCCGACCATTTCCCTGGTGGTCGGGGGCCGTGTCGTCCCGGGCAACGTGATCACCAAGAATGTGTGCGATCGGGAGGACCTGTGACGACGAATAGCGAGATGCTCTCAGGCCACTCGGCCGGTCGCGTCCTCATCGTGGGGGCGGGACCCGGGCTCGGGATGGCCTTCGCTCGCCGCGCCCTCGCGGGTGGATCGGACGTCACGTTGGCCGCTCGTTCAGCGGACACACTCGACGAGATGGTGACGCACCTCGGGTCCGACGGTGGGCGGTTGGCGACGCTGGTTGTCGATGCGTCACAACCGACGGCGCTCCGCGACACGGTCACCTCCTACGCCGATGCGTGTGACCCTGCAATCGACTGCGCGTTGTTCAACGTGTCCGCCTGGGTACCGGGAGGGCTGGACAGTGATCTAAATGCGGTCAGTTCGGGGCTTGATGCCGGAGTGGTCGCGGCTCTGGCGATGACCCAGGCGGTGGTTCCGCGCATGCTCACCCAGTCGTCCCCGCGCATCCTGTTCACCGGAGGTGGAACGGCGGACTCGCCGATGGTGGCAAGCATCGGGCTCGGGCTGCAGAAGGCGGCGCTTCGCAATCTCGCCATCGCGCTCGACAAGGACCTGCGCGAGACGACGCTTGCGGTGCGGACACTGACCATCCGCGGGACCATTACGCCCGGAACGGCGTTCGATCCGGAGCGAATCGCTGGGGCGTTATGGGACGTCTGCGACAGCGACGACGTTGTTCACGAGTTCACGGGTGCGGGCCAATAGCGGCCCGCACCCGTGAACACGTGCGGGGACCGATTTAGTCCTCGCAGGTCTCTTTCATCACGATCACCGTGAGTGTCGAGATGTCCGCATCCCCGCCCCCTGGTGGTGTGGCGGCGATCTTCACCTTGGCTTTGCCTGGCTTGCGAGCGGTGATCATCCAGGTGGTGGTGCCGGGCGCACCGGCGAGGACGGAGGCCGAGGGGGTGTACTCACCCTTGCTCACCTTGATGGCTTTCTTCTTCCCCGTTGTCGACGCCGACCATTGGTACCCGGTGGTGCGGTTGGTCTGGAGCGTCAACTCGATCTTCTCTCCGGGCATCAATCGGACCTGACCGGGTAGTTCGGTCACCGTCAAGGTGACGTGATCGTCCGCGTGTGCCGGTGCGGCGGCGGCAAGAGCGCCGATGGCAAGCCCGACGGCTGCGAGGAGTGCGGTGATGCTGCGCAGTAGGTAGGTCATGGCTGGGAGTCAACCACATCGGCGGCTACCGCAGGTGGAGCGTTACTGGAGTGTGGTGTAGGTGACGGACACGGTTGTCAGCGGCTTTCCGCGCGTGTTGCGAATCACAATGGCGTTCGTGGAAACGTCGCCCCCGCGTTTGCGGGCCCCGACGGCGGCGCTTTCGAAGGTTACGGTGCGCCCGGGCAGGGCCTCGCGCATGAATTCCTCGATTTGCTCACAGCGCTTCTTCGCCAACGATGTGTTGGCCTTCTTGCCTTTGAGGGAAACCGAGACACCGGTCACCGCGATGGTCACGTCTGCCGTCTCGGGGACCGAGTTGGCCAGGCGTGTCAATTTGCGGGGGACTCGGAATGGAAGGCGTCGGATCGTCCTTCGAAGAAGTAGGAGCCCTTCGCATCCAACGTCTCGGTGACCAACTGCTTGGCCGCGAGTGCGATGGGTGTTGTGAATTCGAATGCCGTCGAGGAGCTGGTTTGCCCCTCGAGTGTCATCGTCCACTCGCCCAGGCATTGATTGGCCGGATCGAAGGAGATGGAGGACTCGGTGAGGGTTGTTCCTGATCCCATCTCGATTTCTTGGGATTTGATAGCGCATTCGGGGCGATCGGGGTCCGTGAACGTGAAGGACACGGTCAAGGTGCTGTCGTCGGCGATGCCCTTGATGTCCAGCTCAATGTCGTCTCTATCGACAAGGGTGAACGCGTCGCCATCATCGACTGCTCTCTTTCCGCCGGTGGGAGCGAGTGCCTCGGCGGAAATCTCCACTCCCGAGCCACTGGACACGTACTTCTCTCGATCGGAGTCAGGCGTCCACGTAAGCACTGCCGTGGTGGTGGTACCGGTGGCGGTAGGTGCTGGCGCTGCTGGTGCTGGCGGTGGTGCTCCGCCACCGCCGCCACCGCCACCACCGCTGGACGCGGTGATGGAGAAAGAACGCTCCACGTTCGTGGCGGCGTCGTATTTGGAGTTGCCGGCTTGGCTGGCGATGAGTGTGCAGGTGCCGGTTGCCAGGAGGCCCACGGTGAAGCCCGTTACCGAGCACACCGAGCCGGTGCTGGACGCCAGGGAGACGGTCAGGCCAGAATCCGCCGAACTCGACGCGGTGAAACTCCCCACACTGAGCGCTTTCGATCCCGGATTGGCGAACGTGATCGTCTGGGATGCCTTGCTCACCGTGAACGAGCGCACAACGTCATCGGCGGCGAGGTAGTCACCAGAACCCGCTTGGTTCGCGGTGATCGTGCAGGTTCCCTCAGTTTTCAGTGTGAGCGTCGTTCCGGACACCGTGCACACCGACGTCGTCGAGGACGCAAGCGAGACCGTCAGGCCCGAGTCCGAGGTGGCCGTGAGGCTGACCGTTCCGGTGGGCAGTTCCTGGTCACCCGGGTTCGCGAACGTGATCGTTTGGGCGATCCCGCATTCGAAAACCATGCCGACATTTCCGTCGTCAATCGAGAATTTCACATAGGTGTAATCCTGGTCGAGCGTGTAGGTCAGTGTCGCCGGAAAGGTACTCGTGGAGGTTTTCGACGAGAAGGAGGCGGGGACGCCCGGGGCGGCGGAGGTACCCGCCATGATGTGTGCGGTCGTAGGCGTTTGCGTGGGATTACTGAAGGTGATCTTCAGCGTTTCTCCCGTCGAAAACGTGAACCCATTCACCTGCTGCCAGTAGATGTCGGACCCGGTGTACGCGCCATCGTCATCAACGGCCTGACATCCGGTACTCAACGCCGCGGAGGCTGCCGGAGCGACGGCGACGAGTCCGGTTGCCGCAAGCAGCATGGCCGTGACGGCTGATCCCCAGCGAGCGAGCGTGCGACGGTTGATGATGTCCCCCAGGAACAGATGTGATGAAGGTAGAAAATAACCCGAAATCTGCTGATTTCACCTACGTCCGTGTCGAATGAAACAAACTGACCTGTTTTGTTCCACCCTCAGCGTTCATGGTGAGCCGACACCTACGGGTTCTGCGGGTCGCGTCTACGGGTGGGGTTCGGCCTCCACCGCAGGTGCCCGTCGGGTCGCCAGGAAGGAACCGATGATCACCAGAGGGAAGCCAACGAGGATTCCCCAGGTCAGCGGCTCGCTCAGAACCACGACGCCGAGCGCGAGCGCCACGGCCGGGGCGATGAAGGTGATGACGGTCGTTCGGGACGGGCCGGCTTCGGCGATCAGAGCGAAGAAGACCAGGAAGGCCGCCGCCGTGCACAACACACCCAGGATGATCACCGACCACCACGCCTGGGCAGAGACGGGCACCAGTGGCCGGGTCACCCACGCCAATGGGGCGTAGACGATCGCGTTGACGACCAGCGCCATCGTGATGACGGCCATGGCGGGAGCGCGAGACAGTTTCGTGGCGACGATGATCGGGCCGAAGGAATAGCCAACGATCGTGATGCCCAAGGCGGCGACGCTGAGCCAATCATCACCGCGGATGTCGATCCCGACGAGCGTCACCACTCCGATGACACCGATCGCAAGGCCCAGCGTGCGGGATTTGCTGATCCGGTCGTCGATACCGATGCGCCAACCGATGATCGCGGAGAGAATGGGAACGGCCGCGATCAAGATCGCAGTCACCGAACTGGAGAGTCGAATTTCGGCGTAGGACAGCGCACCGAACGGCAGCGCGATCTCCACGAACGCGAACACGACTATCCACGACCAGTTAGTCACGCTGAGGCGTTTGATGTCTCCACGAGCGAGAACGATGGGTAGCAGAATCAACGCTCCGAGGGCTACGCGCACCCAGACGACCATCGCCGGAGAGAGTTCGTCGACGGCGACCTTGATGAACAGATAGGGGATGCCCCACAAGACAGCGAGGGCGATGAACAGCACCCAACCCCGAGCAGTCACGACGGCGCCACTGTACGCCCTGAAAGGATCCGCCCGTGGGTGCCCATCTGCTCGTCGTGGCCGACTCTCTGGCGTTCCACGGACCCGAGCGGATCGAGCAGCCCACCGATGATCGGCTCTACCCGATGGTGTGTGCCCGACAGTTGGGAGCCGAGGTGGACCTCGTTGCCCGCGAAGGGTGGACGGCGCGGGATGCCTGGTGGGCGCTGACTAAGGATCCCGTGGCGTACGGGGTGTATCTGCCCCGTGCGGACTACGTGGTGGTCGGCGTCGGTGGCATGGATCAACTCCCGGCATCGGTACCGACGTGGCTGCGTGACTCTCTGCCGTACGTGCGTCCAGGAGGGCTGCGCCGACGGCTCCGTCGCGCCTACCGCGAGCTCACGCCGGGCGTCATCCGGGCCACGGGTGGACGGCTTCGGCAACTGCCGCAGGACGCGACCGACCGATACCTGACCAGGATCATCCAAACGATCCGCGTGCTGCGCCCCGATGTGCCGATCGTGCTCTTGGCACCTTCTCCCTATCGCTCGCCTTACTACCCATTGAACCGCCACCACGCGGGGGCCAGCACCGCCGCGCATCGCTTGGCACGCGCGCTCGACGTTGGACTCGTGGACCCTGAGTCCGCGGTGCTGCCGGGGTTGCGTGATGGAAGCGCCAACCCCGACGGCATGCATTGGTCGTGGGTAGCCCACCGGCACGTGGGCGGCGCGCTCGCGGAAGCGTTGGCCGGTCGTTGACGGTGAGCTACCTGGGTAGTCTTGCCCGGCTATGACAACCAGTGCGGACACCGGCCACGACGACACCCGGTACGACGTCGAAGCTATCCAGGAACGGTGGCTTCCGGTGTGGGACGAGTTAGCGCCGTTTCGATCGGGACTCCCCGATGATCAGCGCCCTAAGAAGTACGTGCTCGACATGTTCCCGTACCCCTCCGGTGACCTGCATATGGGCCATGCCGAGGCGTACGCGTTGGGTGACGTCATCGCTCGGTACTGGGTGCAACGCGGCTTCAACGTCATGCACCCCATCGGCTGGGACGCCTTCGGATTGCCCGCCGAGAACGCGGCTATCCGGCGCGGTGAGGATCCCGTGCGGTGGACCTACGACAACATCGTGCAACAGAAGGCGTCCATGCGCCGCTACGCGTGCAGTTTCGATTGGGACAGGGTCTTCAACACCTGCGACCCGGAGTACTACCACTGGAACCAGTGGTTCTTTCTGCAAATGTTCCGGCGAGGTCTCGCCTACCGCAAAGCCAGCAACGTCAATTGGTGCCCCGAGTGCCAGACGGTGCTCGCCAACGAGCAGGTGGTCGCCGGCCAATGCGAACGGTGTGACTCGAACGTCACCAAGAAGAAGTTGACGCAGTGGTATCTGAAGATCACCGACTACGCCGATCGCCTACTCGACGACATGCAACAACTCGAGGGTAAGTGGCCGGAGAAGGTGCTGTCGATGCAGCGCAACTGGATCGGTCGATCCACCGGCGCCGAAGTGCACTTCGAGATCGAGGGCCGCGAGGAACCCGTCACCGTCTATACGACGCGGCCGGACACCCTGTACGGCGCGACGTTCTTCGTCGTCGCCGCGGACTCCGATTTGGCATCGGAGCTGGCAGCGGAAAGTCCGGCGCAAGCGGAGTTCTCGGACTACCTCGACAAGGTCAAGCAAACCTCGGAAATGGATCGCCTGGATTCCTCCCGAGCCAAGACCGGCGTTTTCTTGCAGCGGTACGCCATCAACCCGGTCAACGGAGAGCGCATTCCCGTGTGGGCGTCGGATTACGTGTTGGCCGACTACGGCACGGGCGCGATCATGGCCGTGCCTGCTCACGATCAGCGCGACCTCGACTTTGCTCGCACCTTCGACCTCCCCGTCCGCGTCGTGGTGGACGCCGGCGAGGACCCAGCGGTCACCGGGGAGGCGACCGCCGACGACGGACCGCACGTGAACTCCGGTCCCTTGGATGGGATGAACAAGGACGAGGCGATTGCCGCCATCATCGAGGTGCTCGCTGAACGGGGGACCGGTGAGGAAGCGGTCAACTATCGGTTGCGCGATTGGCTTATCTCCCGGCAGCGCTACTGGGGCACACCGATCCCGATCACCCACTGCCCGTCGTGTGGCGAGGTGCCCGTGCCCGATGAGCAGCTCCCGGTCGTCCTGCCACCGGCGGAAGGCCTGGATCTCAAGCCCAAGGGCACGTCACCCCTGGGTGGCGCCGTCGCGTGGGCAACGGTCGACTGCCCGCAGTGTGGGGGTGAAGCGACGCGGGACCCCGACACGATGGATACCTTCGTCGACTCGTCTTGGTACTACCTCCGCTACGCCGATCCCAACAATCACACGGCTGCCTTCGACCCGGAGCTGGTGCGCGAATGGCTTCCCGTCGATCAATACGTCGGTGGTGTGACGCATGCGATTCTCCATCTTCTGTATAGCCGCTTCTTCACGAAGGTGTTGAACGATCTCGGCTTGGTCGACTTCAACGAGCCCTTCACGCGCCTGCTGAATCAAGGCATGGTGATCATGGAAGGCTCAGCGATGAGCAAGTCGCGCGGCAACCTGGTGCGATTGTCCGATGAACTCAGTCGACACGGCGTGGACGCGATTCGCCTGTCGATGGTTTTCGCCGGACCTCCGGAAGATGACGTCGACTGGGCGGATGTGTCCCCGTCGGGTTCGGCCAAGTTCCTCGCTCGCGCCTGGCGGCTTGCTGGCGACGTCACGTCATTTCCTGGGAGTGATCCCCGGGGCGGCGATGAGAACGTCCGCAAGGCAACCCATCGCGCCCTGCACGACGCAGCCCAGGCCGTGGAGACGTTCCGGTTCAACGTCGCGGTCGCGCGCGTGATGGAACTGGTCAACGTGCTGCGCAAAGCGATCGACTCCGGGCCCGGGTCGGATGATCCGGCCGTGCGTGAAGGAGCTGAAGCCGTCGCGATCATGGTGTCGCTCGTCGCGCCCTACACAGCCGAGGACATGTGGGCCCGGCTCGGACATGAGCCCAGCGTCGCGCGGGCCGGATGGCCGGACATTGATGAGTCGCTGCTCGTGGAGGACTCGGTCACCTGCGTTGTTCAAGTCGCAGGCAAGGTCAAGGATCGTCTTGACGTGTCACCGAGCATCGCAGAAGACGAACTACGCGACCTCGCCCTCGCCTCGGACGCAGTCGCGGCCGCACTCGACGGCCGCGCGGTGAAGACCACGATCGTTCGGCCTCCAAAACTCGTCAACATCGTCCCGGAGTAGTTCGCTTCCTTGCGCATCGTCCCCACCCGGCGTCACGCCCATCCACAGGACGCCTGATCCCCTGGCGTGAGCGGTGGCGCCGTTTCTAGCGTCCGGATATGGGGTCGCCACGTTCTCGCGCGCACGTTCGCGACCGATTGAGCCGAGTAAGCGGATCGAGCGGATCGACGCAACCGGCAGAGCAGGAGCCGTCTAGCCCGACGCTTGTGACTGGAGGTGACCATGCGATCGCTGCGCCAGCAGCCGAGCGCGCATCGCGGGACGGCGCTGAGGAGACGCGCGCGACGCGAGGAGTTCCCGGCGCCCCACGGACGCGACGCTTCTTTGGCGCGTGGGATGGGCGTGCCCGCCGGGCTGTTTTGGTGTTGATCGGGGGATTGGGCGCCGTGCTGGTGTGGTGGTGGGTCAGCGGTCAGCCGTCGAGTGTCACCACTATCGAGACCGACGACTCATCGCACGCGGTCGACGCTTCTGTGAAGCCTGGATCAGACGCTGCTGAATCTGCCATGCACGAATCAGACAGTGACCACGCGCGAGCCAACGAGATATCGCCAGTCGTGGCGACGTCGACAGTCGTTGTTCACGTGGTGGGCAAGGTCGCATCGCCAGGTGTGGTGGAACTTCCGGCCGGTTCGCGCGTGCTCGACGCTGTGGAAGCCGTGGGAGGAGTGACCAGCAGCCGTGCGTCGTCCACGGTCAATCTGGCACGCCTGGTGGTCGATGGGGCGCAGATCGACGTCGGGGCCGATCCGCG
>MDSV01157942.1_pt1 | contig 11432 bp, 5 predicted proteins | sample 810851 | NCBI WGS metagenome assembly MDSV01 (sample SAMN05326640, study PRJNA326480) | marine metagenome | isolation source: seawater | place: Atlantic Ocean: North East | collected 2012 | reverse complement strand
GCCGTTCGACGAAGTGTGTGTGTGACGAATGAATGTGATGTTTTCCAAAGAGAAAAAATTTGAAAATTCTTTGGATTTTTTAAAAAAGTGGTCGCGATGCATGGAGCAGAGGAGAGTGTTTCGGGGAGGAGAAGGAGTACGGGGTGGTCGTTAGTCGTAATCGAAGTAAAAGTAAGTCGTCGTAGTAGTACAAATGCGGGCACCTCTCGTCTACACACACACTCTCTCTGTCTTTCGAGCGGCTGTTTCGTTATCACCGCTTCAAAACATCCCTGACCTCCTCCACGGCTTGCCACGCGTGGGCGAGCTTCGTGTTGACGGCGTCGGGAAAATCTTTCGGGCACCCCTCGACGATCCGCATCGCCGCCTCCGTCAACGTTCTCGCTTCTCCAACGTGCAAGCAATACATCCCTTCTTTCCTTTTTCTATATAAACAATCCATCAACACTTCAAACTCCTTCTTTAAACCTCTTGAGCTCGAAAAAATCGAGTTCCAATGGCTCTTCAACTCCCTCACGCTTTGCTCGAAATTCCACGGCGGCGGCGTGGACGTCATGTCCGCCCACATCTCGTCCCCGAATTCCGCTCGCAAACCACCCTCTAATACTAACGGCAATATCACCGTCAACGTTTCAATCACTCTTGTCACGCACTCCGTCACGTTTTCGACGGACAGACTCGTCGGTTGGTTCGCGTTCGCCGCCGCGTATTTCTCTTCTTTCTTGCCTTCTCTCGCAAAGTCGTTTCCATACTTCGTGCTCGGATTTTCCGCCAAGCCAAATTTCGGCGCGATCACGTTTTGCACCATGTGTGAAGGCACTCCGTGTAAACTCGCGTCTTGCACTAACATCTGCCCGATGTTCCGAACCTTTCCCCCTCTGCCTTTGCAGACTTTCAGATCCGATTTAAAGTACCCCGCGGAGAACCACGATTGCATGGACGCGTAATCGAACGGTCCTTTCTCTCGCCCAGATTGGTCGCGGTAATAATAGCCCTCCTCGTTTTTTTGTTCTCCTCCTCCTCCTCCTCCTCCTCCTTGTTGTTGTTGGTGTTGCTGCTGCTGCTGCTGCCCGAACATGACGGGTGCGCGTGTGCCGGTCCAGTCGTCGTCGTCGTCGTCGTCTCGAAACGTTTTTAAAGCGCGTTTTTTTTATCTGTTTTTTTCTTTCCAATTTTTTTTCCAATTTTTTTTCCAATTTTCTCTCCAATTAATGCACTCCAAAAGTGCACTCTCTCTCTCTCTCTCTAAACCCTCTCGCTTTTTGTCTCCTCGTTGTTCGACGCGAATGCTTTGAACGAAGACTCGAAAAGCCGCCTTTTGAACCGCCGCCGCCCTTTGAAGGAACGCTTTTTTGCGATGACGACGACGACGACGTCTTTGTTGCGTTAAAAAAAGAGCCTCTTTTGCTTTCGGTTTTTTTTTGCCCATCATCATCATCATCATCAGGCGTTGGTAAAGGGATGCGCACCAACGCGCGGATGCGTCCCACGTCGTCGTTCTCCGCGTCGGAGCAAAAGTTCATGCGCGAAGCGCTGGCATTGGCAGAACGCGCGTACGAGCGATGGGAAGTCCCCGTGGGGTGCGTCTTCGTGAACGGGGAGACGAACGACATCATCGCGCGAGGACAAAACAAAACGAACGAAACGAGAAACGGGACGAAACACGCGGAGGTTGTCGCCCTGGAAAGCGCGACGACGACGCTCCCGGCGAGCGAGGAAAAGACGAAGAAGAAGAAGAACGACACGTTTAAGGATGGGAAGACGGACGAAAAGAAGTCATCCGCGATGGACGGCGGCGAGTGTGCTGCTGCCTCTCGCGTCTCGGTAATGGAAGAGGTGAAAGTGTTGGACGTGTACGTGACGTGCGAACCGTGCATCATGTGTGCGTCCATGCTCGGACAGCTCCCGTGCACACGAAAAGTCATCTTCGGATGCGCGAACGATAAGTTCGGCGGCGGTGGGACGTGCTTGAGCGTCCACGAGATGGACGACGCGCCGTCGTGCGCGGACGGCGCCGCGATGCCGAAAGCGTACGAGTGCGTCGGTGGATTATTTAAAGATGAGGCCATTGAGCTCTTTCAAAGGTTTTACGTGCGAGGGAACCCGAAAGCGCCCGTGCCACACAGAGAGGTTAAAGAGTATCCCTCGTGAAGGGATCGCCGAGGTTGGATGTGTTGATATGGCCGCGACATCGAGCGGCGTTATCACGAAAGAACGCGCGGTATTCATTCGCTTACGTTTTTACTCGAGAAAGCATCCGAAATAGACGATATCGAGAACGGGCGTTCTGTTCTTGTCCTTCTCCTTGCAGTTGTAGTTCCATAGTTGTAGTTTTGTAGCGTTAGATCTCGCACGGGTCGGTCTCGTTCGTTTTTTCTCCTCCATTCTCTTCGTGTCGTTCCCAATTGTGTTCTCTCGTTCGTCACATTAATTCTGCTCGCGTTTACGTACAGAACAAAGCGTGCTCTTTTTTTTTTCGGGTGACTCGCATCGCGATGACAAGGAAGGGCCATCTCTACTCGTAAGCGCGCATTCGTCGCGCGAACCATCGCACGTTTGCACGCGGAACCATAATGGGGAATCAAAAGAAGAACAAGAACAAGAAGAATTCGTCCTCGAGCGCCGTCGAAAAGACGAATAATGGACGCACGTCTCGAGCGCTCTGTTTTCCATCACACTCGTCTCGAGACGTGCGCGCGGAGGATCGAAATGGCACCATCAACGCGTCTTTGTTCGGTCGACTTTGCGCGTGCCGCGCGGAGAACGCAGAAGGCTCGCACGCCATCCATCCACTCATCGATGCGAATGCAGTCGACACCGAACACAAAGACTTGGACGTGTTTCTTTCGCAAGCGTTTATGCGCAAAAATGGAATCTCGAATTTTGAGTACGTTTTGGTATCCGTGATGACATCGAGTAGCGAGAGGGAAGATTTGGTGAGGCTGAGCATGCCAGAAGATGCGGAGGGGCTGATGGGTGCACCGAGTTCTGCGAGTCATTTTAGCGAGCGAAAAGCGACGCTCGGGACGCCGACGGCAAAGGCGGAAGAGAGCGCGAAAAAGACACATCAAAGACGTCCGATGATAAAACGACCGACCGTTTTTGCTGAAGATGAAGAAATCGTTCGAGAGCGTTTTCAAGGAGGAGAGTGGAAAGCTTTGGATCTGAGGCACATGGCGGGGGCGATGCTTGATTTGGATGTACCCGCGCCTGCTGCTACGACGAAAATGGGAGTAGACGGACGATTCGCCGTTCCAGGTAAAGCGGCAGTGTGTTCGACTTTGGAGAAATCACAAGTGTCATTATCTAGGAAACTATGGCTTTCGCTCGGGTGTCCTCCGGCGGATGCCCTCGTGCTCGTGTGTAAAGCGACGAATAGTCGTAACTTCTCCGCTGCCGGTTTGAGAAAAGTACAGAAAGTAACGTTGAAATTATACGCGATGGAGGCAGCGTTTGCGATTCGCGCGGAAGGCGCATGGCTGCGAGACTCTCTCGCCAGGAACCGACGTAGCTTGAACATCGATTCGTTGACTTCATCTGTAGCCTCTTTGGAGATGTTAGCTTTGCGTGCGTTGCGCGGTCGCGGATATCGCGTCGGGCAGATGGTGCGTTTACCACTTTTAGGCGTTTCGGCGTTGTTTGAAGTTATTGCGATGACAACGACGGATTGTGAGAATGAAGATGCGCTGAACAATGATGAAGAGATTCTTGAGATCGACGAGATGACCTTAAAGTGCAAACTGCTGGGACGAGATATAATTGAAACTGGTGATAATACCAACAACAAAGAGGAAGAAGAAGAAGAAGAAGAAGAAGAAGAAGATCACATCGGTAGTGCCGTTCGCCGCGCTCGTGCCGCCGGCGCCGCGCTTAAATCTGTCTCTTCTTCCTTTAGTAAAAACAGAAACGTACTGGCTGGGTGTGAATCGCACATCGTCGCGTTAAAAGATATTGTCACGCTCCCGCTGGTCAACGCTGACCTTTTCAAAAAGTGTGGCATCGCGCCACCTCGAGGTGCTTTGCTTTGGGGTCCACCCGGGACTGGTAAGACACTTTCAGCTCGACACGCGGCTGAAATTTCAAACGCGACTCTTTTTGTCGTTGATGGGCCGGAGCTCGTTGGTTCTGTCGTCGGTGAAACTGAAGAAGCCATTCGCGAAGTCTTTCGCGCGGCGGCGGAATTGAAACCAGCGATTGTCTTGATCGACGAACTCGACGCGTTGTGTCCATCGAGAGGTGAGAATGTACAAAATTCCGGCGGTAGTTCTGGCGGAGGTGGTGAGGAGGCGAATTTGAACACGCGAGCAGTGGCAGCATTGACAGAGATTTTCGATGGTAACGTCGTCAATCTCGACGGTATTGTCGTTTTAGCGACAACAAACAGACCAGACGCCGTTGATGTTGGATTAAGACGACCAGGGAGGTTCGATCGAGAACTCGAAATAAACACTCCTGACCCTCAACAAAGATTGGAGATTTTAAAATCACACTTGGGAACGATTCGACACGATTTGACGGAGGAGATTATACGCGAAACCGTGTGGACGATGCACGGATTCGTCGGCGCAGATATTGCACAACTCGTTCGAGATGCCGCTTCAAATGCCATGCGTAGGATAATAGTTAAACAACAGAAAAGTGATAATGATATTTCGGGGACAATGTCCGCCTTACAACTCGGTGAAACCGATGATGCTATCAAATCATCAGTATCCACGAATAGCGTCACGGTTGAAGATTTTATAGTCGCGAAGAATCGAGCTCGGCCTTCGGCTATGCGAGACATCAACGTTGAGATTCCAAACGTTAGTTGGGACGACGTTGGTGGCCAAGACGATACGAAGAGATCGTTGGAAGAACTCGTGGAGTGGGCGGAAACGCATCCGGATGTGATGCAGAAGATTGGCGCGAAACCACCAAACGGTATTTTGTTATACGGACCTCCCGGGTGTTCGAAAACAACTTTAGCGCGCGCCGTTGCTTCACAATCGAAACGAAATTTCTTAGCCGTAAAAGGTCCCGAGTTGTTCTCGAAATATGTCGGAGAATCCGAGAAAGCTGTTAAGACGCTCTTCAAACGCGCCCGAAGCGTCGCACCGTCGATAATTTTCATCGACGAGATCGATGGCTTGGCTTCTTCCCGAGGCGGTGAAACGAAATCGGAAGGAAGTTCCGTGTACGATCGTGTCGTGACGCAGTTGTTGCATGAAATGGATGGATTGAACTCTTCTATGAAACAAGAAAAGATTGCTGTCATTGCAGCGACGAACCGTCCAGATTTAATCGACGACGCCTTGCTTCGTCCCGGTCGTTTCGATCGGCTTTTGTTCGTAAGAGCGCCCGAGACGAGTAAAGAACGCGTGGAAATTCTCGTGTGTGCTTTTCGTAAAACGCCGTTAGCGCCCGATGTCGATCTAGAACGCATTGGCGACATGACAGAGAAGTTTACCGGCGCAGATTTAGCGAATTTAGTCAGAGAAGCAGCGTTGTGTGCGATTGAAGAGGAAGAGGAAAACGGGCAGGAGATGGAAATCGACGCCGTCTACATGCGACACATAGAAACAGCCATTTCGAGTGGAAGTTGCAAGGCATCTCCAGAACCTTCCAAGGAGATGCTTCAAATGTATAACGCATTCTCTAGAAGTGGTTATCAGAAATAGAATCCTGTTTCGTTATTTGTATTTTACACACTTACTGTACACAGTATTTTTAGCAAATCAAATCTAAATCCTAACACTACTCGTAATCGTATCCAATCTCCTCTCGGATCAAATCGTCGCGCCAACGTGAGAGCAAGTACTCCGCCAAGACACTTCTCTCCGACGACAGTTCTTTATCCCTTGACGAAGCAGACTTGTCTTTTCCGTCCTTTCCCGCGATCTTTTCGTGGACGCCGTTAAAAAGTGCATCGATACTTCCAGTGACAGCAATTTCCATGCCGACAAGTGCAGAAAATACGGCATTGGCTTCATGCGTCGGAATTTTTAAATCGCGAAGTGAATCTCTCACGTGCGTTTTTAACAGCAAACTTGTTCTCGGGAGCGGTTCGTTTCCATCTAGTTTGAGCGACAGTGTTGTTGAGCGCGATTTTGGACTGAGAGCATCAAAACTCGAATTACTTGCCGATGGCGATTTTTGTTGTTGCTGGTCCTGTAACTTCTTCGAGTATCGTCGGCCTAACGCGCCCGAACCGAAATCCCAGCTCGAATTCCCGATCGAGTCCGGTTTTGACTTGTGACTGCCCGACATCGTGGAATGAGTCGAACTTCGAGAACTATTCGGGAAGTCATCGTCTGCTTCCTTTTGCGTGCTCGGCGTCGTCGCTGTTTCTTCCGATCCGTTCTCCGAAATTGTCGTCCTGATTTTTGCGTCGTCCCTTTCTCTATTTTCTCCCCCTTCTCCTCCTACCTCCTTTTTTCTATATATTTTCCTGTTTACGGTATCTGTTCGCGGCGGCGAGTGTAACGGCGGCGGTGGTTTCTTTCTCCTCGTTTTGCTCTTTTTCTCCTCTTTCGCCGCGTCTGGCGGTGCCGTGAACTCCAACGCTGAACTCCCTGCCTGCTGTCGAAGCTTTTCTGTAGAATATTCTACGCCAATCTTTGCTTCCGCAATTACCGTCGACACCTCCTCTCGTTCCTCCGCACTTGCGTTGTTGATTTCGTCGTTACTCGTCTTGTCCCTGATACTACTACTACTACTACTACTATTGATGTTGTTACTCGCCGCTTCCGCACCCACCCCACGAACAGCTAGAAACGGATGTTTCAACAAATCCTCCGCTCTCGGCCTTTCCTCCGGGCTCATCTTCAAGCACTGTCTAACGAAATCCCTAAATTCCTCCGAAAAATTATACTGCACACCACCCTCTTCATCTTTGTTATTATACGGCAATTCAGGCGGCGCCGATTGCGGAATCACAAACAACGCCCGCATGGGGTGTAAGTGCGCGTGCGGCACCGATCCGGTCGCGGCTTCAATCGCCGTTATCCCCAAACTCCAAATATCGGCTTTCTCATCGTACCCGTTCGGGCCGCCAAACCCACTGCTACTCGGACTTTGACCTCCTCCTCCTCCACTCGATTGAATTATCTCTGGCGCCATCCAAAACGGCGTCCCGGCAAACGTCTTCCGTCTCGCGCCGATCGTTTGCGTCATCTGCCCAGAGACACCAAAATCAGCCAATCGTACCTCGCCGTTTTCGTTCAATAAAATGTTCGCGCACTTGACGTCTCGATGAATCTTTCCTTCCTCGTGTAAATATTTCAACGCTTTTACCACGTCTCTCAACACCACTCGAACAATTTTCTCATCTAAAGGCGACTCTCGACATAAATCCTGAACGGATCCTCCACCCATGTATTCCATCGCAATCGCTAAAGTAGTAGTTTTTGGCACCAACCACGAGCCTAGATATTTCGTGACGTGCGGTGAATCGCAATTCGCTAACACGTTAATTTCCCTCTGAATGTCCAACACATCATCTTCGCACTCCTCCAAATCGACTAATTTTATGGCGACTATTTCGTTGTTGTTTAACGTGTCTATTGCTCGATGGACGACGCCAGTCGTGCCTCGACCGACGAGCTCGAGGAGTTGAAAACGATCGACGAGAAGGATTGGTGGTGGCTCATCGGGAGGATTATCTTCCATTGTTTTTTTCGAAAGCTTCTTTTTTAATGGGACAATTCGGAGGAAAGAGAGAGAGAGAGAGAGAGAGAAAAGAGCAAAAATATGCGCGAGAAAGAAAGATCTGGAGCGAATGTGTTATGTGACTAATTACCTAGGTACAAAACGTTGGCTAAAGAATTTTATTACCAATCGAATCGTTTCAACGTGGACGTGGCTTCGACCAAATCCTTTTGCGTTTTCCTTCTTCGGTAAAAAATCGGACAGTCTCTCGACGTACACAAGACGTCTTGGTGCAACGAACCTTGACATCTTTGACATTGCGTCCATAAACGGTTGAAATCTCTCTCAAGCTCGTTTACCGTGACTAAAGCTTTTTGTAGATGTTTGGATTCGTCTTCGACGCAGTGCTTGCACAAGGCTTTTGATAGTTTTTCGTCTGTTATTGGTGCGCGGCAACCGACGCAAGACGGGCGGACTTTCGCAAAGCGCATGATGCCGCCAGCTAAGGTGGAGGAAGGGGTGGGTAACGCAATCGACCTCGTGTGTTCGCCAGAGAGGAGGACAGAAGCAGCATTTTGGAGAATCGGTTCGAACAAACGCAACAGTGGCTTGGTTAAGAAGGCATCCAAGTAGTGCTTGTGGTCGATGGGTAAGTTGTTGTCCATGGCGTAAATCGGGCACTCGGATTTTTCGTAGCCTTTGGCGTTTTTCGTGGCTTTAATCATGACGTATGCGACGCGGTCGCCGACGACTGGAGCAGTCGCCGGGTCACGAAGGAACATGCGCTGCGCCAACTCCGCGTGCGCCGCTTTGACCGCGTATTCGTCAGCAGTTTTCGTTAAACCTTTGGTAATGACCAAAAGCGACAAATCCAACTTGTTCATCAGTAAATCCGAGATGGTGTTTTGAACGTATTTGACCGCACCCGGGATGTCTCTTTCCATGAGAATTTTCGTCAAGCACGTTTCGACGACTTGGCGAACTAACAAACAGTTATCGCGACGCACGGTTTCGATACCTTTCGTGTCCATTTTCGTCCACTTTTCGCTGTTTTCCCAGAGTAAGCCGGCGTATCTTTTCTTGGAGATCAACAAATACGGCCAGTAACACTTTTCAAATTCTAATTTGATGGGTTTTGTAAACGTCGCAGAGACGTAATCGGCAGCTTCTAAACCGTACTCCATGCTCGTTTTCAACTCCTTGCAGTTGAATTTAATCATCACGGAATCGGTATCACCATATATGACTTCGGCGTCACCTTCGTACCCGTTGGCGGTGGTGTATTTTTCTTCCACCAATTTCTTCGTGTGGTCAATCATCTGACGACCATACGCGGTCGTCGAGGCGGAAATCTCCAAACACGGAAGCTGACCAACCGTGGCACCGGTAAAGCCGTACACGGAGTTGGCAGATATTTTCAACGCCAACTGGCGACCGTCTAAAACCGCGCGTTCTAAAGGATCCGTCGCGTTTTTCAAATCCTGTTTCGCTCTCTTCCGCGCCGATAAGAGTTCCTCTAAAATTTCCGGAAGGATACCTTTGAATTGCGTTGATTTGACAAAGACGTCCCCAGTTGGCGCTTTTGTGTACGATTCCGGCGGTAAATCTGCCACGTCTTGTTGTTTGACCAACGTGCAGTAGCACAAATTGTGTGCCATCATGATGGATGGGTACAGAGACGCAAAATCGAGCGTCGCAATCGGGAGTTCGTAATACCCAGCTTTCGCATCCAAAACGGTCGCCCCTTCGTACGCGACTTCACCTTCTAACTGCGCATTCGGGCCATTCCCTCTGTCTCTTCTCGCTGGGATGATCAATCCACGTTGTCTGGCTTTTCGCAACAGCTGTGACATGACCTTAATCGATTGGCCTCTAGCCAACAAGAACGACAACGGGACGCCGGTGACTCTGGACATTTCGATGTAGTTGTATGTATACATCAGCTTATCCAACAAACGTTGCGGCAAATACGCATCCTTCAAACAATACACCGCTAAACGTCTTCTCGTTTCTGCGGTTCCGGCTTGTAACTCGGAAATCGCCGAGTGATGCACGTCTTCTTTCTGCTCGCCTAAGAAATGCGAGGACACCGAGTTCAAAGAGTAACTCGAAAGTTTATAGTCTCTTTGAATCGCTTGCAGCATATCGAATTGAACTCTCCCTTCGATTGTAATTTCTTTAGACTCTCTCGTCCCATACGCTTTGGAACTAAACGTCGTATCTTTAATCGTCAATTGTTTTCCGATGATTCTTCCCCAATATGGAAAATCTTGCACGCCTAACGTTTTCGCGCGTTGAATGAGATACGGAAAATCGAAATTGACAATGTTATAGCCAATGAGCATGTCCGGATCGACTGCGCGCATGAACTTACCCCAATCTCTTAATAACTCCCTCTCGTCGCTGAATGATTTCACCTCCGCGCCGACGATCGGCGCGCATGTGTTCAGCGTCCAAATCGCTTTGATAATCGGCGAATCCGAGCCTTGTTCGGTGACGAGCGTGGCGATTTGAATCACCGGATCCTGTTCAGCATCAGGGAAGAATCCTTTTCTTCCAGCGCACTCGATATCGACGGACAAAATTCTAAACGGTGCCAACTTTGAATATTTTCCTTCCGCGGCGTGCGAGATGAACCGATCAAACATGACGTCACACTCGATTTGGCAGTAGCTCGCTTTCCTTTGCTGCGGCCGCACTCGGTAATTTTTCGCCGGCAACTCCAACCAGTTCCCGCCAACGACTGCCCTGTCTACCATAAACCTCAACGTGTATAAAACGTTACTCTCAAACGTTGGAAACGTTAACGCGCTTTGGTGCAACGCGTCCACGTGTATCCCGTTTTCTAAAATCCCTCTGGCTTGTGACACTTGCGTCGGCAACATCATGATGACGCGTAAAAAGCGTCCTTTCTTCCCATTCGGTTGGAAATTCATCAAAGACTGTTTATCTAAAATCAGATGCGCGTCCAACGCAAAATTTCTAGCCGTGTTTGACGACCGTTGGTGCGCCATCATCTGTGAATTCAAAGACATTAAAAACGCCGGAATGTGTTGCTCGGTAAACGTTTCCGGCACCGCGCAGTAAAAATACGGGTTGAAACCGTGCACGTGCACGCACACCGAGTGCCCATCTTCAGTCACGCCAAACATTCGCAAAATCGCTGCCTGGCCTTTAGACCGTCTCTCTTGGCCGAGCATCTCGTGTGGTTGGCCTATGATGTAATCGATGTCCAACTGCTGGAACACTGAGAGAGGACGATGTGGTTACACATTTGAAAAATCACGCGCGGCGAAACAAAAAAGAAAAAAGAGAAACCACGAAAAACGTACGTATGGAATCCGTTTGACTGTCGACCGGTTTCGCCAGCGGCTTCCGATTCCAGCTCTTCTTCTCCGCTTCCGTGACCTTGACGTCATCGGATACGTTCCCGACGTCTTGCACGTACACCTCTTCTTCTAAAATTTCTTCCGTGTTGTGCGCGAAATCTTGGAAATCGAGATTTTGCGTCTCGCCATCGTCCTCGTCCTCTTCTCTCAACTTCTTCGCGTTGTCTGGGAGTTCGCCTTCGCCGCCGCCTCGCTTATTCGTCCTATTCGTCTCGTCGTTCATGACGACGCGGTATGATGTTGTTCGGCTTTTGGACGAGCGACGGGCGCTTTTTATCGAGAGAGAGACGCACAAAAGACGACGACGACTTTCTCTCGTCTCTCTCTTGGGGAATACCACAAAACTCTTTCTTTTTTTTGAATTTTTTTGTTTAGGGTTTTCAGGACGTTTATTAGGGTATAGTATAGAAAAAG
>MDSV01016380.1_pt1 | contig 11432 bp, 10 predicted proteins | sample 810851 | NCBI WGS metagenome assembly MDSV01 (sample SAMN05326640, study PRJNA326480) | marine metagenome | isolation source: seawater | place: Atlantic Ocean: North East | collected 2012 | reverse complement strand
TAGCATTACCGAAGTAACTGCTGAGAACAATATTTTTGTTAATTTATTCATTGTTTCTCCTTTGTTAAAAGTTAATTATAATTAACAAACCTCTTATCTATGTTTTTAGTTATTATTAGTACTGAAAGTTATAAAATTAGCTAATTAATAACGATACTGTTGTATATATATCACATTAAAAAAGCCCTATTTTACTTAATTTTCTTGGATTTTGCTCTTACAATGCTATTAATTGTTTAATTAAAGAAAATGAAGAAATTATCCTTAATATTAGTCTGTTTTCTGATCGTGAGCTTTACAACTTCTTGCGGCGGTTTTAAAAAAGTTGACACAAGGGAAGTTCCTATATCTGGCCCAGAAAGAGCAAAAAAAAATATTAAAGAAGGAAAGGGAGCAAGTATAGGCTCTATGTTAGGTGGAAATAGATCTACTAACTATGAATTCAGCACCTCAAATCCTATGTGGCGAGCAACACTTGATGTTTTAGATTTTTTACCACTATCCACCGTGGATTATTCTGGTGGAGTAATAATTTCTGATTGGTACACTGATAACGCAAATAACAATCAAGCATTAAAAATAACAGTAAGATTTCTATCGAATGTTGTTCAAACTAATAGTTTAAAAGTTATTGTTCACAGAAAAAAATGCTCAGTAAATCAATCATGTAATGTGGAAATTTTTCAATCAAGAATACAAGAAGAATTAGTGGCTTCAATATTAAGAGAAGCTGCTTTATTGGAAAAACAAAAAAAAAATTAAAAAAATAAAGTTATGGAAAGACTAAACTTTCAAGTCATTGAAAAAAAGTGGCAATCTGTTTTTCAAAAAGAAAAACTTTATAGTAAAGAAAATTCAAAAAAATTTTATTGTTTAGAAATGTTTCCTTACCCGTCTGGTAAGATACACATGGGACATGTCAGAAATTATACTATTGGGGATGTTATAGCTCGTTTTAAATTTATGAATGGATTTAATGTTTTACATCCCATGGGGTGGGATGCTTTTGGCCTGCCAGCTGAAAACGCTGCTAAAGAAAACGAACTTCATCCAAAAAAATGGACAGAGAAAAATATATCAGAAATGAAAAGACAGCTCAAATTAATGGGATTGTCGATCGATTGGGATTTAGAAGTTTCTACATGTGATGAAAGTTATTACAAGCATCAACAAGAAATATTTATTGACTTTTACAATAAAGGTTTCGTTAAAAGAAAAGAAAATTATGTAAATTGGGATCCGGCAGAGCAAACTGTTCTAGCAAATGAGCAAGTTATTAATGGTAGAGGATGGAGATCGGGTGCAATTGTGGAACGAAAAAAACTATCACAATGGTTTTTCGATATTACAAAGTTCTCTGAGAATCTACTAGACGGATTGAATGAACTGAATGGTTGGCCTGATAAAGTTAAAACGATGCAGAAAAATTGGATTGGCAAGTCTATCGGTTGCGAAATTAAGTTTAAATTAGATGGAGTAGGAAAAGAATTAAATGTTTTTACTACACGTCCAGATACAATTTTTGGAGCGTCCTTCCTTGCTATATCAGTAGATCACCCTTTAAATAAAAAATTTCTAAATGATAAAGATTTTATAAAATTTAAAGAAGTGTGTCTTAAAGCTGGAACAACTGAAGAAGCCATGGCTAATGCTGAAAAAATTGGATTTAAAACAGATATTCATGCCTTTCACCCTTTTATAAAAGGAAAAAAACTTCCAGTATTTTTTGCCAATTTCATATTAATGGACTATGGAACTGGTGCTATATTTGGTTGTCCTGCTCACGACCAGAGAGATTTAGATTTTGCGAAGAAATATAAGCTTGATATTATTGAGGTGGTTGCTGAAGATAAAAAAAATTTAAAAGATTTTAGTAATTTAAGTTCAGCTTATGTGGGGGAAGGTACATTGGTTAATTCTGATTTTTTAGACGATCTCAAGATTGAAGAAGCTAAAACAAAAATTATAGATAAAATAGAAAAATTAAAAATAGGACAAAAAAAAATTTCTTACAGATTGAAAGATTGGGGTATATCGCGTCAAAGATACTGGGGTTGTCCTATACCGATGATACATCTTGAAGATGGATCTATTGTTCCTGTCGATAAAAGTGAACTACCAATCAGATTACCAGAGGATGTAAATTTAAAGGAAAAAGGAAATCCCTTGGAGAATCACAAAAACTGGAAATATACAAAACAAAAAAAAACAGGCAAGCCAGCGATAAGAGAGACTGATACTTTAGATACTTTTGTAGACTCGTCTTGGTATTTTTTAAGATTTTGTTCACCTAAGGAAAAAGGTGCTCCATTTGATATTGAAAAAGTGAATCATTGGATGCCGGTTGATCAGTATATTGGTGGTATAGAACATGCGATTTTACATCTTTTATATTCTAGATTTTTTATGAGAGCACTTAAAAAAAATAATAATAAAATTATCACGGATGAACCTTTTAAAGGTCTATTTACTCAAGGTATGGTCTGCCACGAAACGTACAAAGATGGAAAAGGTAAATGGTTATCGCCAAATGAAATTGAAAAAGACTCTAATGGAAATTTTGTTAAATCCACTGACAAATCAAAAGTAACTGTTGGTTCCTCGGAGTCGATGTCTAAGTCAAAAAAAAATATTATTGATCCAGAAAGCATGATCAATTCTTATGGAGCAGATTCTGTGCGATGGTTTATTTTATCGGATAGTCCTCCTGAAAAAGATGTTCAGTGGTCTAATCAGGGCGTTAATGCAGCCTACAAGTTTCTTCAAAAAGTTTATAATTTAAGTCACTTAATACAAACGAGAAATGATAAAAAGGGATTAAAAGATAATGAGTTTAATATGAAATTTAACTCATATATTTACAAAATTACTAAACTAATAAATGAATTTAGTTTAAATGTTGTAATCGCGAGTGTTTATGAAATTTATAATCTTTTTAACTCTTATTTGGATAAAGAAATAAGCAATAAATGTCTAAAAAATAGTATTGTAAAATTAATGAAAATTTTGATTCCTTTCACTCCACACTTAGCATTGGAAATTTTAGAAAATTTTGGTGTGAAAGATAATTATAGATGGCCCAAAATTGATGATAGTTTAATAAAGGAAGAAAGTATAAAAATGGCTGTTCAAATAAATGGAAAAACAAGAGTTGTTCTAGAAATTAAAAAAGATTTAAATGAAAAAGACGTCGTAAGTTTATGCCATAAAAACATGAAATTAAAAGATAAGATTTTAAAAGCAAAAATCATTAAAATAATTTATGTAAAAAATAGAATAATAAATTTTATTACAAAGTCTTAAATGAAAAATATACTAGTCATTATATCATTATCCTTACTTTTTTTTAACCAATGTTCATACGAAAGAATAAACTCACCAGAGAAAAAAAGGTTTTTTATACAAGAGATAAATATTGAGGGTAATAATAAAACAGCTTTTATAATTAAAAAAAAAATAATGAGGTTTTCTAACGCTGAAGGTAAAAACAAAATTATATTAAACATAAATCTTGATCAAGGCAAAGAGATACAGGAAAAAAATATACAAAACAAAGTAACAAAGTATAAGATTTCACTAACTGCAAAAACTGTAATAAAAGACTTATTAAAAGGTTCTGAAATTCAAAGGACTTACGTAAGTAGTAGTGAATATAACGTGGAAAAAAGATACTCTGATACTGTAAATAATTTAAAGGAAGCAAATAAAGCTTTAATAGAAATTATTTTAGATCAAATTCTGGATGATTTAAGAATATACTATAATTAAGAATGATATTAAAAAGCTACATCATAGAAAACGATATTAAGAAAATTAATGATTATAATTTCGTTCTTTTTTATGGTGAAAATATAGGTTTAAAAGACGATTTTAAAAAAAAATTAACACAACTATTTTCAAAAACAGAATTGCTAAACCTTTACCAAGAAGATTTTAATAAAAATAGAGACGTATTAATAAATGAATATAGAAATAATTCATTATTTGCTAAAGAAAAAACTATTATTATAAATCAGATGGATGAAAAATTAATAGAAGATATAAAATATTTATTAGAGAATAAGCAATCGACAAAACTATTTTTTTTCACGAACATGCTTGAAAAAAGATCTAAAATAAGATCTTTATTTGAAAAAGACTCAACAATTGCAATTATACCTTGTTATAGCGACAATGAAATAACCTTAAAAAAATATATTAAAAATGAATTAAGAGAATTCAAAAACTTAAGTGAGGAAAGTGTAAGATTGATAATTAACTTTTCAAATTCTGAACGAAAAATTATTAAAAGTCACATAAATAAAATAAAATTATTATTTGAAAACAAGAATATTGATAACAATATCTTAGAGACATTATTAAATTCAGATAAAAATGAACTATTTGAAAATATAAGAGACGCTGCTTTAAAAGGAGATAAGGAAGCACTTGGGAAGTTGTTAAATAACTTCATATTTAACAAAGAAGATATTTTTTATTATTTTAACAGCATAAATAGCGTATTACTGAGATTATATGACTTACAAAAAGAAAGAAAAGAGACAGAAAGCCTCGAAGAGACTTTAAATAACGCTAAACCACCAATATTTTGGAAAGACAAAGAGAAGTTTCAGATATTACTTAAAAAATGGAGTAAATACAGGCTATACGATGCATTAAACCATCTATCTAAAATAGAAAAAAAGATGAAGTCGCAGACAGAAATAAACCCCATGATATTAGTGAAAAGCTCATTAATAAATATCTGCTCTAATTCCTGGTCTTATTTTTAAGTAGAGTTGAAACAAAATCTAATTGATCTACATTTTTATATTCTATAGTAATTTTTCCAGAGTTATTTTTTTTATTTGTTATTAAAACTTTGAGTCCTAGGTTTCTTTCAATATCTCTTTGTGCATCAAAAATATTTGGGTCAATCGTAAAAGATTTAGTTTTCTTTTTTTTAATATTTTCAATTGATCTAGCAGAAAGTTTTTTTGCAACTATTTCCTCAGCAATAGATGAAGCATTAGGCATTCCTATTAATGGCCTAGCTTGACCAGCAGTAAGTTCACCTTGTTCAATCATTGAAATAATATCTTTGGGTAAATTTAATAGTCTTAAAGTATTGCTCACGTGGCTTCTACTTTTAGACATAAACTTTGATATTTTGTCTTGATCATAACCAAATTCTTCACTTAATCTTTTGTATCCTTTTGCCTCTTCTATTACATTTAAATCCTCTCTTTGAATATTTTCAACGATAGCAACTTCTAAGGTTTCACTATCATTTAATTCTAAAATAGTAATTGGTACTTCATGCAAACCAGCTTTTTGTGCAGCCAACCATCTTCTTTCACCTGCAACTATTTCATATGGCTCAGAAGAGGAATTGTTTTTTCTTACTGCTATAGGTTGGATCATGCCATTTTTTTTAATAGATTGTGATAGCTCTTCAATTTTGTTTTCATCAAATATTGTTCTTGGCTGATACTTATTTCTAGCTAATTCGCCTATAAGAGCTTTTTGAGCATTACCCTCATTTTTGTCAATAAAATTGGGCTTTTTTTGATCGCCAAATAAGGCTGATAGCCCTTTTCCTAATCCTTTATTTTTTTTAGGACTCATGCAGCGCTGCCTATTTTATTTTTTTGTCTCATAAATTCTTCAGCTAATTTAAGATAGGCTTTACTTCCACTACAAGACTTATCGTATATTACACATGGTTGCCCGTGCGATGGAGCTTCCGATAATCTTACATTTCTAGGAATTACAGAGTCATAAACTTGCTCCTTGAAATAATCTCTTGCTTCCCTATCAACTTGAGATGATAGTTTATTCCTCTTATCAAACATCGTTAATAAAATTCCTCTTAAGCTTAATGAGGGATTTAAATTAATCTTAATTCTATCTATCGTTTTAACTAATTGTGTAATGCCCTCTAATGCAAAAAATTCCGTTTGTAATGGAACTAATATTTCATGCGCTGATACTAAAGCCATAATAGTTAAAAGACTTAAGGATGGTGGGCAATCAATGAATATATTGTCGTATTGATTTATAATACTAGTATTATTATTTAATATTTCTTTTAATATAAAAGCTCTATTTTCGTCATTAGCGGTTTCAACTTCAAGGCCAGAAAGATTTACGTTAGATCCAAATATATCTAAATTTTGTATGCCAGTCTTTTGTAGACCATCTTTTAAATTTATTTTTCTTATTAATAAATTATAAATATTTTTGTCGTCATCATTATTAGACTTGCCTAAACCAGTAGTGGCATTCCCCTGTGGATCTAAATCTATAACAAGATTTTTTAGACCCAAAATGGACAGTGACGCTGCCAAGTTTATTACAGTTGTAGTTTTACCTACTCCACCCTTTTGATTTATGACTGCTATAATATTTGGTTTCACAAATTTTAATCTGCATTCAGAATAATTATTCGAGAATCATCATCTGTAATGCTTTTCTCTAACTTATACTTATAATTTTTTAGCTGGGAAGCTTTATTTATCTCCTCTTGTGCATTTCTACCTTTCATGATGATCATTTTGTGCTTTTTAATACAGTTTTCACGTGAAATATTCAATATTTGGGGTAATTTTTTAAATGCCCTACAAACTATATAATTAGAATCAATTTTAAGAGAATTTATATCGCTAGAGATAACTTTAGACTTCAATCCCAATATTTTAACAATATCGCTTAGAAATTTAGATTTTACTGGAGATTTTTCATATAATTTCACGTGAAAATTGCAATTTTCATAAAATATAGATAAAACTATACCTGGCAAACCCCCGCCAGATCCAAAATCAGCTATACTACTACAATCATTCTGGTTAATAAATCTTGTTAATTGAGCGCTATCTAATATATGCCTGTCCCAAACCGCTTTTTCTGTGCTTTTTGATATTAAATTACGATTTTTATTAAAATTAAGCAAATATTTAACAAAATTATCTAGTTTCGCTATCTGTTTGATGCTGAAGCTTAAGTCTTTTTGAAGAATTTTTTTAACATTTAGCTCTGTTATCAAGCTGAGACCTTATTTTTTTTTGATTTTATATAACCCAGGAGAATTATAGCTGCAGCTGGAGTCACACCATCTATCCTCAAGGCCTGACCTAAGGTTTTTGGCTTTATAAGTTTTAGTTTTGATTTAACCTCATTAGAAAGTCCACTGAAGATATCATAGTTAATCATTTCAGGTATTTTTATACCTTCATCTTTTTTGAAAGCAGCTATGTCATGAGACTGTCTTTTAAGATATCCAGAGTAGTGAGCATCAATTTCAACTTGATCGTCCAAGCTAGAGCCATAAGAAGGTAAGGAGGGCCATATCTGCCTTATTTTTGCCATATTTAAATTTCGTTGGGCCATTAGTTCTATACCTGATCTTTTAACTCCGTCTTGAGAAACTTTAATATCATACTTGCCTGCCTCATTAGGAGATATCAAATTAGAATTAAGATGATCCAATATCTGTACTAATTTTTTTTGTTTATCTAAAAATATTTTGGATCGATCCAGATTTACACAATTAATATTTATTCCCGACGGAGTTAACCTTTGATCTGCATTATCTGCTCTCAAAGATAATCTGTATTCTGCTCTTGAGGTAAACATTCGGTAAGGCTCTGAAACTCCTTTTGTAATTAAGTCATCAATCATAACTCCAATATAAGATTCGGACCTGTCTAAAATAAATTCTTCTTTTTTTTGAATTTTTAAAGCTGCATTAATTCCAGCAATTAGCCCTTGGGCTGCTGCTTCTTCATAACCAGTCGTTCCATTAATTTGTCCAGCTAAAAATAAAGATTTGATTTTTTTAGTTTCTAAAGTAGGATTTAGTTCCCTTGGATCTACATAATCGTACTCTATTGCATATCCTGCTCTTTTCATCTTAACTGCTTCTAAACCCTTTATTTTAGCCAATATTTGTAGCTGCACATCCTCAGGTAACGAAGTTGATATGCCATTTGGGTAAACAGTATTGTCCTTTAGTCCCTCAGGTTCTAAAAATATTTGATGTTTATGTTTCTCTTTAAATTTTACAATCTTATCTTCTATTGAAGGGCAGTATCTAGGTCCAACACCTTTAATGTTACCAGAGTACATTGCACTTTTCTTGATGTTGTCACTTATGATTTTGTGTACTTCATCATTAGTATTAGTCATACCGCATGCAATCTGTTTGTTTTCTAGTTTAGTTGTTAAAAAAGAAAAGAAGTAAGGATCTTTATCAGCTGGCTGCATCTCTAAATCCTCATAATTTATTGTTGATCCATCCAATCGCGGTGGAGTGCCAGTTTTGAGTCTACCTATTTTCATTTTAAATTTAGAAAGTTGTTCACTTAAACCAGTGGAGGGTTTTTCATTGTATCTTCCAGCCGGGATTTGTGTTTCACCTATATGAATTAATCCATTTAAAAATGTTCCAGTTGTTAAAATTAATTCTTTACATCTAATTTCTTTACCGCTTTGACAAACAAATCCTATAACTTGATTGTCATTGAACAAAAACTTAACTACAGGGTCGGCTATCACAGTTAAGTTTTTATAATTAAGTAAAATTTGTTGCATGTGCTCCTTATAAAGAGCTCTATCAGATTGTGTTCGTGGTCCTCTAACAGCTGGACCTCTACTTCTGTTTAATAATCGGAACTGAATACCAGATTTGTCAGTGACTACACCCATTACACCATCTAGTGCATCAATTTCTCGAACCAAATGTCCTTTACCAAGACCACCTATTGCCGGGTTGCACGACATTTCCCCTATAGTCTCTATTTTGTGTGTAAAAAGTGCAGTATTCACACTCATTCTAGCGGATACAGCCGCAGCTTCACATCCAGCGTGTCCACCACCTATTACTACCACATCGTAGCTTTCTTTTGTCATGATGAGAATGTAGCTGTCTAGATTAGGAATACAAGAGGTATTTTAATGGGGGTTTTACTTACCTATACAAAAATCTTTGAAAATAGAGCCTAATATCTCTTCAACGTCCACTTTTCCTACAATACTACCGAGGTGTCTTGTGGCCATTCTTAAATCCTCCGCAGCTAATTCAAGATCTTTACTTTGATCTTTTTTGAGAAACTTATCTATTTCTTTTAAACACTCATTTAATTTCACTCTATGCCTTTCTCTTGAAACCAACACGTTGCTATTTAATGAGTATTTCTTATTTAATTTCTGTTTAATTAAATTTATTAATTTGTCGATATTTTTATTATCTTTAACTGATGCTAGAACTGTATCTACCTCAAATTTGTGATTTTGTTTAGTGTGAACATCAGATTTATTTAATAAAACTATTGAGTCCTCATTAACCATGGACTTTATTTTTTTACTAATTTTTTTATTTGAATTGTCAACTACTACTATATTCAGATCCGCTTCTTTAAATTTACTCAATGCTAATGATATTCCCTTTTTTTCAATGTCATTTTTTGCTTCTCTAATCCCAGCTGTATCAGCCAAAATAACAGGATAACCTTCTAAGTTAAGATATGTCTCGATAACATCCCTAGTTGTTCCAGCTTCATCAGAAACTATCGCGGCATCTCTTTTTGATAGTAAATTAAGTAAAGATGATTTCCCAACATTTGTCTCTCCGATAATTGAAACGCGAAATCCATCTCTAATTTTTTCACCCACTTTATTGTCATTTATAATTTTAATAATATCACTTTGTACTACTTTTATTGCTTTATGAGCCTCCCTTAAAACATTATCTGGGAGATCGTCCTCGGCAAAATCTATTTTAGCCTCTATAAATGATAAAGATTTTATCAATTTTGACCTTAAATCATCATAGTATTTAGAGGCATGACCATTAACTAAATTCACCGCTTGCTTCCTTTGAAGCTCTGTCTCAGAATGTATTAAATCACCTATACTCTCTGCTTTCAAAAGGTCAATTTTATTGTTCTGAAAAGCAACTTTTGTAAATTCTCCTGGCTCGGCTAATCTACAATTTTTTTGACTTGATAATACTTCAAGAAGATAGCTTATAACTGCATTACTTCCATGTACATGAAATTCAGCTAGATCATCTCCAGTAAAACTATTTGGTTTAGGAAACCATAATAATAAAGCCTCTGGATCAATAATAGTGCCATTTTTGGGGTCAATAAATTTACACAGATTAATCTCGTTTTCTTTGATTTTTTTCTCTTTAGAAATTAATTTACAAATATTCAAAGTGTCAGGACCCGACATCCGAATTATAGCTATACCGCAGGGTCCTCTACCAGAGGACAAAGCAAAAATATTCATTAGTTTAATCCTAGGTTTGCTACTCTTTTTGTAATCTTTTTCAAAAGCTCTGATTTAGAAAAGTTGTTTAAAATATTTTCTTTTATTGGATCTAAATATTTATTGGTAGTAAAAAATTTTCTAGTTGTATCTATTCCTAGTCCAATTATTAAATTTTCTGGTTTTCTGCTCTCTGATAAATCTTTTGGGATATTTGAGTCTTTAATAGTTAGACCTAATTTAAGGTTATAAGAAATAAGTTCATCTAATTTTTTAATATCCCTTAAAATTAAATTAAATCCTTGTCCAGCTAAAGGATGAACTACGTGCAATCCATCTCCTAAAATAATCGTATTTTTTTTATAATAATTTTTTTTTAGCTCAAGCTTCAAAGGATAACTTTGAATATTTCCTAAAATTATTTTATTTGTTTTTAATAGAATAGATAATTTAGTTTTCAAGTAAGAAGTAAGTTTTTTTTCATTTTTAACATTAAATCTATCTTCAATGCTCCATACAACAGAAAATTTATTATCTTTATAGGGTAAGATTGCAAGGGGACCCTCTTTTAAAAAAAATTGTTGAGCTCCTATATCTTTAATTTGGTGTTTCACAGAGCAGGTTAAAGAATGCTCTTTATAGTTTTTTTGGATACCTCTATTACCGATTACTTTTTGGTAAATGGATGAATTAGATCCTAAACATAAAACTATAAAATCATATGCTTTAGATGATAAATTTGTTAAGACTTTATTTTCAGCTAGATCAATTGATTTTATTGTTTTTTTTTGTATTTTAATTTTAGTTTTTTTCAATAGTTTTAATAGGTGTTCTTTAATTAATTTATTTTCAAAAAAAAACATTAAATTCTTATTTTCATTAAAATTTAAAAAATTTTTGACCTGTTTATTCTTTTCAAAAAAAAGGTTAATTTTTTTAACTGGATAAAATAACTTTAAATTAATATTTTTTAACGATGATTTTAAAAATTGTAGATTTTTTTCAGATATAGCTGTTACTCTCAAATCTTTAAATTTAGGTGTAGTGTTTTCAACTATTAGATCGATATCTAATCCTTTTTTACTTAAAACAAGTGCCGTTATCAGACCAGTTAAACCACCGCCTACAATGCATATTTTATGTTTTTTCATAATAATGATAAAAAGTAGGTATTACGATTC
>MDSV01125031.1_pt1 | contig 11433 bp, 16 predicted proteins | sample 810851 | NCBI WGS metagenome assembly MDSV01 (sample SAMN05326640, study PRJNA326480) | marine metagenome | isolation source: seawater | place: Atlantic Ocean: North East | collected 2012 | reverse complement strand
ATAGTTTATAGACAGATTACATATGCTTTGGCAGATATGAATATGTTATTAAAGTTATTAGATAAGAAGATTGAAATAGTTGATAAAGAAAATGCACAAGATCTAGTTGTTAAGACTGGCAATATAAAATTTAAAAATGTTTCTTTTTCCTATAATCAAAATAGAAGCATTTTAAAAGATATTTCTTTAGAGATCCCGGCTGGTAAAAAAGTTGCAGTTGTTGGCCCATCAGGTGCAGGTAAGTCAACCATAGGCAGACTTCTTTTTAGATTTTATAATGTTAGCAACGGTATAATATCAATAGACGATCAAAATATCTCTAATTGTACCCAATATAGCCTTCATAAGGAAATAGCTGTGGTTCCACAAGATACAGTTCTGTTTAACGAAAGCATTTTCTTCAATATACAATATGCTGATAATGCCTCAAATAAAGAAGATGTAATTAGAGCAGCAAGACTAGCAAATATTCATGATTTTATAGATAGTCTTCCTGATAAATATGAAACACTCGTAGGTGAAAGAGGATTGAAACTCTCAGGTGGAGAAAAACAACGAGTTGCTATCGCTAGAGCAGTACTAAAAAATCCTAAAATTATATTATTTGATGAGGCAACTTCAAGCCTAGATTCTAAATCAGAAAGTAAAATCATAAGTTCAATGAATAAAATATCACAGAACATTTCATCTTTAGTTATTGCCCATAGACTTTCGACTATTAAAGATGCTCATATGATTTATGTTTTAGATAATGGAGAAATAATTGAAAGTGGAACACATAATCATCTTCTCAGTATAAAAGGGTTGTATTTTCAAATGTGGAATCTGCAGAAAGAGTCTGCAGAATAATTATTGATCGTCAATTAAGTTATTTTCAGCAACAATTATCTGAATCACAACATCCGTCACTGCAACAGCTGTTACTACACTCTCCAGTCTCACAACCATCGCTGCAACAACCATCTGCACAACAAGTGTATTTACAACATGTTTCAACTGTTTCTATCTGTTCTATCATCATAGTTCTCCTATTCCTGCTTAACATAATTATAGTCCATATATATGGCAACTAACAATCAAATAATAATAAATCCTCAGGTAAGACTCAAACATAGATTTATGTTATTCTATAAGTCAATGAATAAGGGGATTTTTGCTAACAAACAGGGGATTAAAATTATTCAATTTATAAAATAATTAATTTGAATTGATGATAGAAAAGGAGAACTAAATGTTAAATGTATACTTATCAGGAGAAATACATAGCGATTGGAGAGATGAAATAATCAAACTTTGCCGAGATGAAGATCTTTCAGTTAATTTTTCCTCACCTAATACAGATCATGAGTCGTCAGATAACTGTGGTGTTGAAATTCTTGGTGGAGAAGATAATAACTATTGGAAAGACAATAAAGGCGCGAGTATTAATTCTATTAGAACAAAAAAAGCTATAAAAGATAGTGACGTAGTTATTGTGAAATTTGGTGAAAAATATAAACAGTGGAACGCTGCTTTTGATGCGGGGTATGCCTCAGCGTTAAGCAAATCTATTATCGTTATACACAGCGATGATCACCAACATGCCTTAAAAGAAGTCGATGCATCTGCAGTGGCGGTTGCAAAAGATCAACACCAAGTTGTTAGGATACTAAAATATGTTCTAGAAGGTTCATTATAAAAATCAATGGATAAAGACTTAACAGAAACAGATATTAGTGCAATTATTGAGATGGCATTGTCTGATGATGTTAGCTTTTCCTCCATCAAGGAACAATATGGGCTATCAGAAGACAGTGTCAAAAAAATAATGAAAAAAAATATTACGCATAACTCTTATAAGCACTGGAGAAAAAGAGTTAAGCTGTTCTCTGATAGAAGAAAACATTATAAGTAATAATCATTTATGGATAAAGAGAAAATAATCATAAGGGAATCTGTTCAGCAATATGGGACATTGAGTATTATATTCGGCTTTATTGGTATCTTTATTCTATCTCCAATATTTAGCCCTCTAGCATTTATTTTTGGTATACTATCAATTTCTAAGAAAGAATATTTAGCCGGAATAATAGGATTGTTATTTTCAGTTATTGGTGTTTTAACTTCACCGATTCTAATGGCATTAATAAACATGCCAACAATAACATACATACAACATGGAGTTATATTGTAATGAAAGATTGTTTATTTTGTAAAATACAGCAGCCAGGGTATGAGAAAGAAATTGTTTACTCCAATGAATATTTTGTGGCTACTAGAGACAGCTATCCTGTAACGCCCCTCCATACTTTAATTATCCCAAAGCGACACTTTGCATCATTCTTTGAGATGAATGATGATGAGCAGGCTGCAGTTTTTAGTATACTTAAGCAACAAAGAGATGAAATTATGACCCTAGATTCATCAGTTACAAGCTTTAATGTAGGAACGAATGATGGTATTGATGCAGGTCAATCCATTTACCATCTTCATATCCATTTATTCCCACGCAGGCCAGGTGATATAGAGAATCCAAGAGGTGGTGTAAGAGGAATTATCCCAGCCAAACAAAAATATGAAAGAAATAAAAATTAAATACTGTTCTAATAAATGCAAAAGAAAGTTATGCACTAAAAAGTGTAAGTCTCAGGAGAAAAGCATAAAAAAAATATCAAAACAATAGAATAACTATAATTTTTTTAGAAATGAATCTTGTAAAAAAGCTTTTTAAGATCATACTTGATATAGGAGGGGGATTTTATGATATTATCTATTATTGTATTTTTTTTCTTAGTTTGGTTATTTTGTTGCGCTTTTAAGGAAAAATAATTTTGAATGACATAAGTACAAAACGGATTATAGATTGGGATAATCAACTTAGAAAAGAGAGAGATCTTAAAAACCAACTAGGAGACTCTTGGTCCATGAGTCAAGTCAAAGAATTAACTGGGAGTTTTAGAAGACTTTCTGCCGAAGATCGAACAAAAATTGGCAAAGGCATCTTAGTTGAATGCGAGGAATTTTATGTTAGTCTCGATGCTCTTGGTAAAAATGCGTATAGCGAAATATGCAAAAAAAGGAGCGCAGCTCATTTTGCTATTAATCGTGAAATGCCAGATCCTGAAAATGATCCTTCCTATCAGGAATTTGTTGATTATGATAAAGAACTTGAAGAGTTTAAGAAAAATAATGGCTGGGATAGATTTGTAGATAAAGGATGATTTATGAGGTTTGTATCAGTCTTATTTGCAATGTTCTTGCCATTATTAATATCTGCAAATCCATATCTTAATACGAGCCTCTTATGTAGTACAAAGAGTTTCCCCATCAAAGGTGGCTTCAAATTTTTAAACCCAATCGAAGTTAATAAATTTAATATATTAGTCAATAGCGATGGCGATAAATTTCTTAAGTCAACTAACCATTGCTATGAGGTGCTTGATGAAAAGATAGTGATATCTGATAAAAGCAATGCGAGTGGTTGTGGGAAATATGCATCTTATATTGACAGATCCAATCTTATTTATAATATTCCTGCAAATGGTATTATTTTATCTGCTAACTGTAGAATCTATAATGATGACTTATTATTAAAATTAGAAGAATCAATTAGAAATTAATTTATTTATGCCTATCGAAAAGAAAGACAATATGATTGCAACTATTACATCTTCTAGAGGGCTAGCCATTGGAACACCATAGTTCCAGAGTATTACAAAAAATAACCAGATAAAATATACTTTCATATCTTTTCAATACACCTTTCATCATTATTCTTAGTTGAGTTAACATATGTGCTGACCTTATGTATTTTAATAGAATCTGACAGTTTACTATCTTGAATATGTTCTCCGCTCAACCATAACTTAATTTCATTATCATTCAATAGCACAGGTTGTCTATGGTGTATTTCCTTTAAGCCGCCTTGTGACTGCTGTGTTATGATAGCGCAACCAGTTGAATTATAAATTCCTGCAATGTGTATTATGTTGCTGTCAATACTATGATAATACGGAACCTTTTTATTTTCTCGTCTTTCCCAATTAAACCATCTTTTCCATTCATACCAACCATCGGTTAAAAAAACACATCGTTTAGACTCTTTAAATGATGGCTTTTCATCAAGCGTTTCTATTCTCGCGTTAATGATATTCATGGGAGTTTTTGCCCATCTCGGTGAATATGACCATTTCATGGTGATTGGCCCACTAGCTAAAACGAAAACATTGGACGATGGAGATATATTATAATTAGGCTCTATATCTATATCATAGAGGTCCTTTATTTTTTTCTTATTTTTTAGAGTAAACCTACCGCACATCTTAATTCCTGGCCCATTAATATAGACATATCTAGATACATACTGATACAATCATTGTAATATTGAAGTAGAAATAATGATAGAACTAAAAAAGCATATTAGTGGAACCTTCAAAAAATTCTTATTTAATATAATAAGAAAGCGTAAAGAAGTTTTCCCAAAAATTTTATCAGTTGAATTTACCAGTGCATGTAATGCTAAATGTATTATGTGTCCACAACCAGATATGGATCGAAAAAAAGAAAACATGTCTCCTGAGATCTTAGATAAAATTATAAAGGACTGCAAAGATAAGCCATTAAAAAAAATTAACCTATTTTGGATGGGAGACTCAACTGTTGATAAAAAAATGATTGAAAAGATTAGGATCATTAGAAAAGAACTGCCCAAAGTTAAACTCTATTTGTCAACAAATGCTCAATTACTGGGAGAAGAAAGATCAAGAATCCTCTTAGATGAAGATTTATTAGACGTAATTAATTTTGATATAGACGGATTAACAAAGTCAACCTTTGAAGGAATAAGAGTAAGACTTGATTTTGATGTCGTTACGACTAATGTAAAATACTTTTTAAATTATAAAAAATCTTTAAACAAGACTAAGCCTGAAACCAGGGTTACTATCATCGATATGAAACCTACCAAAGACGAAGTCGAAGGCTTTGTCCAGTACTGGAGCCCGCTTGCAGATAAAGTAGACATTAATCATTATAATACTTGGGGCGGTACACAAGATGAACTAAATTATGATGATGCTCATAAAGATTCAAAACATCAGGATAAGCTTAAGGAAAGTCAAAATGAAAAATTTGATTTTGCTTGCACACATCCTTGGGAAGAAATGGTTATTGGAGCAGACGGTAGAGTTGGGCTTTGTTGTTTAGATCATGAGTTGAATGAACAAGTAGGAGATATTAAATCTCATACCTTGCAACAAATCTGGCAAGGTAAAGTCATCAATGAATATAGAGCTAAACAATTAAATCTTGATTATCAGTCAATAGGCAGTTGTAAAGATTGCAATGCCCATACATATCAAAAAGATAAACTTTGGGCAAAATTACAAAAGACCTAGTATCAACGTTATTTTATAATAACTTCATTTAAGGTAAAGTAGAGTTTTTGAAGGGCATGCTATGAAAAATAATTGGTCAGAACACACGGCAAAAAAATTTATAAAAAAATATACTGCTAAAGGTCACAGCGAGGCTCTTGCTCTGAGAGTCTACACAACTCAACTCTTAGGTCAAAATCCAAAATTAGTTCTCCATGGTGGTGGCAATAGTTCTGTAAAGACTAAAGCAAAAGATATTGATTCTAAAACTTATGACGTTTTATGCGTTAAAGGCAGTGGCTGGGATATGGGTGATATTGAGCCAGAAGGTCTTCCAGCAGTTAAGCTAGATGCTTTATTAAGTATGATAAATAAAAAAAATTTGTCAGATGAGGATATGGTAAGTTTCCAAAAAAGAAACTTACTTGACATAAACTCCCCAAATCCTTCTGTTGAAACTTTCTTGCATGCCTTCTTACCTCATAAGTTTGTTGATCATACTCATGCTGATGCAATATTAGATATTACAAATAGACCAGATAGTTTAAAGCTATGTAAAAAAATATTTGGCCCTAAAGTTGGTTATGTGCCATATATTATGCCTGGTTTTTTATTAGCTAAAAAAGTATATGAGACTTACCAAAAAGATCCGGACGTAAATTGTTTAATATTATTAAATCATGGAATTTTTACATTTAGTGATAGTGCTAAAGAATCCTATGATCTGATGATAAAAAATGTCAATGTCGCTGAATCAGCTATAAGAAAAATGAAAAACACAAAGATTAAACAAGTTAAGTCTTTCAATAATATTTTGAAACCGGCTGATATTGCACCTGTGCTCAGAGGATTATTGATAGATAATAGGAAAGATGATTCATTTGTTATTAATTATCGAGTTAATAGAGATATAGAATATTTTATGAATGGTATCGATGCAAAAAAATATTCAAAACGTGGTACAGTTACGCCAGATCATGTTATAAGAATTAAACCATATCCTTTGATCGTTAGTGTCGACTCAAAAGACGATCTTGCTAGTTTTTCAATAAAGGCTGATATAGCATTAAAAAAATATAAGGCTGAGTATATCAATTATTTTAAAAAAAATAGTAAAGGTAAAAGGTTAACAATGTTGGATCCATTGCCGAGAGTTATTTATGTTTGTGGAGTCGGTATGTTTAGTATAGGGAGTAATTATAGCGCAGCATTGATAGCAGGAGATGTAGCAGAAACTAATGCCAGAGTTATCGCATCTGTGGAGGAAACATCTACTTATAAGACTATTAAAGAAAAAGATATATTTGATATTGAGTATTGGTCATTAGAACAAGCCAAGATAAAGAAGAGTAAAAAACCTCTCCAAGGTAAGATAGTAGTAATTACAGGAAGTCTTGGCACCATAGGCTTTGAGACCTATAAGTTGTTCAAAGCTCAAGGGGCTGAAGTAGCTTTATTAGATAATGATGAGAGCAAAGTTAAGAAAACACAAACATCAATTCCAGATTTATGTCTCTACGCAGATGTAACTAACAGAAAAAGCATTCAAAAGGCTTATAAAACAATATGCGAGAGGTTTGGAGGAATTGATATCTTAGTTTCTAATGCTGGATCTGTATCTGATGGCCCTATAGCTGATGTTTTAGACGCTGACCTCAAAAAATCTTTTGATGATAATTTTTTCTCTCATCAAATATGTGCTTCTGAGGCTGTAAAAATAATGCTTTCTCAAAAATCTAAAGGTTGTTTGCTTTTTAATATTTCTAAACAATCTGTCAATCCAGGTCTAAACTTTGGTTCATATGGATTGCCTAAAACTGCATTGCTCGGGTTATGCAAGCAGTATGCCCTTGATTATGGTAAGTATGGCATAAGATCAAATGGCATCAATGCTGATAGAATAAAAAGTGGTATACTTAATTCCTCAATGATTAGTAGTAGAGCAAAAGCTAGACATGTATCTATAAACGATTATATGAAAGGCAATCTTTTACTAAATGAAGTAACAGCATATGATGTAGCAATGGCTTTTTTTCATTTAGCGGTTTCTAAAAAATCAACAGGAGCAGTTTTGACGGTTGATGGTGGAAATATAGCAGCGTCAATGAGATAGTTATATTTCAATACTAGACGAATAATATTTTGACAAACCCTCAGCTGTACTTTTAAAGACTCCTTTCTCTGTTATTAGTCCAGTTATTAACTTGCCGGGTGTAACATCAAAAGCTGGATTTAGAGCATCACAGTCTTTTGGGAAAATTCTTATTTTTTTCAATACACCATCATCATCTATTCCCTCAATATGAGTCAGTTCTTCTGGCGATCGATACTCAATCATATTTTTCAAAATTCTATCATTTTCAGAATCTATTGTCGTACCAGGAAGAGCAACATAAAATGGAATATTGTTATCAAAAGCAGCTAAAGCTTTTAAGTAAGTACCAATCTTGTTTATAACATCCCCGTTCGATAAAACTCTATCCGTACCAGTAATGCACATATCTACTTCACCTTGCATCATTAGTAATCCGCCCGCGTTGTCTGAAATTATGGTATTTGGGACTCCCTCATTAGTTAGCTCATAGGAAGTTAGAGAGGCGCCTTGGTTCCTTGGACGAGTTTCATCTACCCAAACATGGATTTTAATACCATCTTTTATTGCATGATAAATTGGAGATGTGGCTGTACCCCAATCAATAGTAGCTAACCATCCTGCATTACAATGCGTGAGGATATTCACCTTTTCTAAATCATTATTTTGTATATATTCAGAAATAATCTTTTTCCCATATTGACCTATCAGTCGACAATACTCTTCATCTTTATGACAAATATTTTTTGCTATCTCAAGAGAGGCTTCATAACGATCTCTATCATGCAAGTTTTTGAGTTTATCATTCATTATAATGACAGACGATTTAAGATTAACAGCTGTTGGTCTAGTGGCGATTAACCTTTGAGAAGCTTCTATTAGATTTTGATCTGATGAGTCATTTTTCATTGCTAGAACTATTCCAAATGCAGCCGCTCCTCCTATCAGTGGAGCCCCTCTGACCTGCATTGTTTTGATAGCAGTAATTATTTCTTCTAGATTATGCAAAGATATAATATCTAATGAATGTGGTAATTTAGTTTGATCTATAATTCCAACCGAGTTGTCTTCATTAAACCAAATAGTCTTATAAGTTTTATTATTAATCTTCATTATTTGGAAATAAGACCCTGCCAGCAATTGTTTTTAATTTATCTTTAGTTCTTTTTGTCATTTTATCTGGCGCTGTAATTATCGCAGTGTCTAAACATTTATGTGTGTCATCATTCTCATCTACTGTAAATTCAAAATTACTAATTATGTCTTTGATCATGTTCTTAGCTTTATCAGCGTTATCTGTTAATACTTTTATAATCATATCAATGTCAACATGATCATGATTAGGATGCCAGCAGTCATAATCAGTCACCATTGCAACAGTGCAATATCTAATCTCTGCTTCTTTTGCTAGTTTAGCCTCAGGCATATTTGTCATACCAATTACATCAACGCCCCATGATTTATAAAGATATGATTCAGCTTTGCTCGAAAACTGTGGACCTTCCATGGCTAAGTATGTGCCACCAGTCTGGTAATCAATTTTAAGGCGATCCAGCGCTGAACTGCAAAGTTTTATGAGATCATTGCTAGTTGGTTGAGCCATAGATACATGAGCAACAATCTCTTCATCAAAGAATGTTTTTGTCCTAGCAAATGTTCTGTCTATAAACTGATCAATTAAAACAAACTTGCCCGGAGGCAACTCTTCTTTTAAGGATCCTACTGCTGAAACCGAAATAATATCAGTAACACCTTTTTGTTTGAGGGCATCGATATTAGCTCTAAAATTTATATTTGACGGTGAAACAGTATGACCTCTCCCATGTCTTGGCATAAAACAGACTTCTTGATTATTAAACATAAGATTAAATATTTGATCCGAAGGATTGCCCCATGGCGTTTTGACGGTTTCCCATGATGATTCAGAGGACCCACTAATTTCATACAATCCACTTCCGCCAATGATTCCTAGTTTCTTTTTCAATTTTATCCTTCTGCTCTCATAATGCTGAAAACTTTATATCCTTTATTTGCAAGGACAGCTGCCCCATTCAAATTATAAAGATCAATAACGAACATGAAGCTGATATCTTTTAATGACATATTTTCAACCAATTTAGCCGCAGCAATAGCTGTGCCACCAGTTGCAATCAAGTCATCAACTATTAAGATTTTATCCTTTTTCAAAATACTATTTTTTTGTAGCTCTACCTGATCAAAACCATATTCTAATTTGTATTTCTTCTTATAGACAGCACCGGGGAGCTTCCCTTTTTTTCTAATAGGTACAAATGGGATATTATTGTTATTGGATACAATAGATCCAAAAATAAATCCTCGGGCATCTATTCCAACAATTTTTGTTATTTTTTCTTTTTTAACTATTTTACTAATTTCATCTACAATTTTTTTTAGTAGTTTAGGTTTTTCAATTAATGAAAATATATCTTGAAACATGATACCTTTTTTTGGAAAGTTTGGAACTACCCTAAGGTTGCTTCTCAAAAGTTTTTCTAATTTGTTACTCATGCTGTCATTCTAGTTTGTCTAATAATAATTTCTTCTTTTCACTAAATTCACTTTGAGTCAAAACTCCTTCATCCTTTAAGTCTGATAACATTTTGATCTGTCTTATGATTCTGTCATTTGCATTTAAAGGATTATTTGATACTACTTTATCTTTTTTAAGGTCATCTATATCTGATTTAATACGCTCAAGATCTTCATTAGTAAATGATTCGCTCTCATACTCACCTTTAAGTAGTTTATGTATTATGGAGTTATTTATTTCTTCCTGAGTTTTTTTGGAAACGCCACTTTTATTGTTATGACTCGGTCTTGATACTTTATCCGCGATCACAGATGCCGAGTATGTAGACAATATTGCTATGACCATAATGTTTTTGATAATGATAATCATATACACATTATATGGTTATTTTTATAATTTTACTAATTATATAGTTCTTGCTACTATGTTCAGATGGGTTTAAAAAATAAAGAAAAAATTATAAATGTCTTAAATGAAATTATGCGTTATGAACTCTCTGGGGTTGTGAGATATACACACTATGCTCTGATGGTGACTGGTAGGGACCGTCTTAGTCTTACTCAGTTTTTTAAAGAGCAAGCGACAGAATCTCTGCTTCATGCTCAACAAGCAGGTGAATTAGTAACTGGTTTAGATGGGCATCCTTCATTAGAAATATCAATTATAGATGAGTCAAATAAGCATGACTCTATTGCTTTACTTGAAGAAAGTGCGGCTCATGAAAAAAATGCTGTATCTCTTTATAAAGATCTAGTAAAAGAAGTTAACGGCGAGAGCATCTATCTTGAAGAATATGGAAGAGAAATGATAAAAGCTGAAGAGATTCATAGCATTGAGATTCAAAAGATGCTGAAAGATTATAGCGACTAAATTTTCCCTAAAAATTCTACTATTTCTTTAAATGTTTTTTCCGTAGCATATGGGCTATATTTTACATACACCCCTTTGCTAGAACACTCTTTAAGTAGTGATGCTGACTCTTTCGGGCCAGATACTTCCTTTTTTGAAAGAGATTCAATCTTGCCTTTATCAGAGATTGTTAGAGTACAGTCATCATTTATCACATGTAGGCTTGGAAGATGTTCAAACTCAAAGCCAAAGAACAAGAAAGGGTTGTCATACCCGTGTCGCGCACCTTTCATGGAGATAAGCTTTATATTTTCATCTCCTTTTGAAAATTTTTCATATATATTTATACATGCTTTCTCAGGAGTCAAATCATCTTCCCTCCCAGTCAAAATTAATAGTGGATTATTTGTCAGTGAATCTTTGTTAAATGTAAATCCACAATAAGGATAAATAGCAATGCTTGCGTCGAATAGATTTTTTCCATTATTAATAAAATTCGTTACAGAAGTAAAATGAGATAGGATTGGGCCTACTCCACCTTGTGACCACCCAATATATGAAACTTTTTTTATTTTGGGATGAGTTTT
>MDSV01039068.1_pt1 | contig 11434 bp, 10 predicted proteins | sample 810851 | NCBI WGS metagenome assembly MDSV01 (sample SAMN05326640, study PRJNA326480) | marine metagenome | isolation source: seawater | place: Atlantic Ocean: North East | collected 2012 | reverse complement strand
TTTTTCTCTCTATTTCCTTAGGATTTATATTCTGATCACTTTTAACATCGGCAAAGATTGGTATTGCACCAATATGAGATATTGCGGCACTTGATCCAATGAAGGAATTAGGCGGGGTTATTACCTCATCATTTTTCCTTACTCCAATTAGAGATAATGCAAATGTAAGGGCATCGGTTCCACTATTTAAAGCAACACATTCCTTGACCTTTAAAAATTTAGATATATTTTTTTCAAAAATATCTACTTCCTCGCCTAAAATAAATTGTCCTTTTTTAAATAATTTTATAAAAGAATTAAATATTTCTTTTTTCTCCTGATCTGATTGCTTTATCAGGTTAATATATGGAATTTTTTTAAACATAGTTCGTCTATTTTCTTGTTAATAAATATTTATAGTCAATTACTAGGCAATCAAGCTTAGAATTATTGAGAGTATAAATTGCCTGTTTAAGGTTGTTTACCGTAGGTTTTCCATGTAAATTTAAACTTGTGTTTAGAAGAGCAGGAATTTTTGTTTTTTTATAAAACTTATTTAACAATTCATAGTATTTTTTATTAAAATTTTCATCAAGTATTTGAGGTCTTGCAGTTTCATCGTATGGATGTGTTCCACTAAATATAAATTTTAAATTTTTCTTTATAGTTTTAAAACCCATCGTCATATGTGGAGATCTAAGAGATTTTTTGTTTACTAAATAATTTTTATGATATTTATTTAAAATACTAATTGCAAAAGGCATCCAGAAATCTCTATTTTTTATTGCCTCGTTAATTTTTTTAACAGTATCTTTTAAATCTGGTCTTGCTAAAATGCTCCTGTTCCCAAGTGCTCTAGCACCAAATTCAGCTCTATCGTTAAACATTCCAACAATTTTACCCCCTACTAATTTTTTAACAATAGTATCTATATTTTTTATTTTCTGCACTTTAAATTTTTTTGAGAGAAGTTTTAAATTTATTTTTTCTTCTTTGAATCCTAAATATAAATTTTTTAATGGGTATGACTTTCTGTTTTTATTAAGATAATAACAACAGCCAATGCTTAATGACTCATCGCCTGCAGATGCTGAAATGAAAATATCTTTGAGACATTTAATTTCAGAAATTGCTTGGTTCATTTTTATATTCATATAAAGCCCACCGCTTGCAACAAAGTTTTTTTGCTTTGTCTTTTTTAAAATTGAATTTATATATTTTACAATTAAATACTCTGTGTATTTTTGAATTCCACCCGCTATTGCATCAAATCTAAAATTGGAAAATTTCTTCTCAAAAAAATCATACATTGTATCTGTACTTTTTGAAAATTTACTTTCGATAATGTCGTAATTTTTTATTTCACACAAATTTTTCATTGTTTTAAAAACTTCATCTGTATATTTGTCTTTTGAATAAGGTGCTAATCCCATAACTTTGTATTCATGTTCGTGAGGTTTTAAAGATAAAAGCACGCAAACAATTTTCCAATACCTACCAATAGGACATGAATTATTTCTAGAAAGTAGTTTGAATTTATGATTTTTTACTGTCCAAGTTGACTGTTTATATCCATCACCACCGCCATCTATTGTTGAAATTAAACAATCCTTTCCATTTAGCTCCGATGAGTAATAGCCATAATAGGCGTGGCATGTATGATGATCAATGACCTCAATTTTGTTTTCTTCAAATCCAATTTGATTAGAATAAGTTTTTAATCTTTCTTTATTATAAAGCTCAATCTCTCTGTGAGGTTTATTAATATTTTTATCATTAAGAAATTTGAAATTGTGATACTCATATTTATTTTTATATTTATTTCTTATTTTTTTCAAATACTCTATTGTTTTTTTATCTCTTCTTTTGTTTTTAATAAGTTTAATATTTTTTCCCTTTTTTCCAGTAAAATAATTAAATTTAATTTTTGTCCTCCACCATTCTCTAAAGTCCTCAGGCTTAAAGTTTTGATAAATTTTTACTTTCTGATCGTAGGGATTTTGATGATTACTCGCCATTCCAGCCCTATGTAATGCTAATTTATTCTCTTTTAAATAATTTAAACAATATTTTACGCTTTGAAATGGATATCCTGTATAGTTTTTTATTTCATTAAATCTTTCCTCTTGAAGTGCCAAAACTATTTCTCCATTTACCATTAAAGAAGCCGATGCATTATATCCGTCAGTTATTGATAAAATATTCATTTAAGTTAAGATTTTTTAAGAAAAGAACGTTTAAACTTTATGTTTATAAGATATTTTTTTTAATCTCTTTTGATGGTAAAAATGGATACATATCCTCAAATTTTGTAGCGATTGATTTACCGTTAGGCATCCTTTTGTTTATTGCTTTAGGCATCTGCTCTTGATTGTGATCTAAAATTAACTCACAAATTATAGGTTTTGTTCCTTTCAAAATTTGTTTTATTTTTGATTTTAAATTTTTTCCTTTTGCAATTGAGGTGTAGTTTATTTTATGAGATTTCGCTAAATCTTTATAATTTGGAAATGAAAGGCCACTTTTTGAATTGGACCCCATAATTCTACTATTAAACCCTAGTTGTTGAGTTTGTTTAATAGTCAAATAACCTCCGTTATTATAAATAAAAATCTTTATTGGAAGTTTATTGTGCATGACTGTAGCAAGTTCTTGAACATTTAATTGTAAACCTCCCTCTCCCGTCAAACAAATTATTCGTTTCTTTTTCGATGCATAATAAGCTCCGATAGCCGCTGGCAAACCCCATCCCATTGGGGCATGGCCGGAATTTGTAAATAATCTCTGACCTTTTTTAATTTTGAAAGCTTGATGAGTTCCTACGAATGATAGACCCATATCAGTAACAATAACATCATCTTTTTTCAAAACGTCAGATAATTCGTCTATAAAATGATAAGAGTTAATGGTTCTTTTTTGTTTTTTAAACTTATCTAATACTATTGGATATTTTTGCCTGATATTTTTACAGTAACTAAACCATTTTTTAGATATGTTGATTTTTTTTGGTAAAAACTTTGATAAAGTTTTTAAAAAATATTTAGCATCACAACAAATTTGGTCATCAAGTTTGATTTGGCTTCTATTTATTTCTTGTTTGTCTATATCTACCATTATCTTTTTTGCCTTTCTTGCAAAATCTTTTGCATTGTATCCAGTAACCATAAAAGGAAGTCTAGATCCAACCGAGATATAAAGATCACAACTTTGAATTATAAAATTAGCACCTCTTTCTGCAAAAGCACCTGGTCTACCTATATAAGAAGGGTGATTAGACTCTATCAAATCTGAAGCATTCCAAGTTAGTGCGAAAGGTATTTTGTGTTTGTTAATTATTTTTCTTAAATATTTTTCACCTCTAGCAATCTTAACTCCGTGACCTAAATGCAAAACTGGTCTGGAACTTTTTGATAATAGTTTTGCTATCTTTTTTATTTTATAATCAATTAAATTATTTTTAACCTTTATTTTATTTGGCTTGAAATTTTTTAATTTTTTTTCATTAATATTTGCATTTTGTATATTTGCAGGGATATCTATCCAAACTGGGCCTGGTCTACCTTGTGCGGAAAGATAATATGCTTTTTCTAAATGATATTTAATTTCATTGGGGTTTTTGATCATTACGGAATATTTGGTGCTAGATTTAACCATGTTGATAATATCGAATTCTTGTACTCCTATTTGACGTGTTCCAGTACTCCCAATAGTTTGGTTTGAGTAAACCTGACCTGATATAAATAATGCTGGAATCGAATCTATCCAGCAACAAGCGACGCCAGTAGTACAGTTTGTCCCGCCAGGACCAGTTGTGACAATTGCTGCACCAGGTTTATTCTTTATTCTTGAATAACTTTCTGTAGCGAATGATACCGCTTGTTCATGGTGACATGAAATATATTTTAATTTTTTCGCTTTATACAAAGCATCGCATAGGAAAATTGATCCTCCTCCACTTACAGTAAATACAGTATCAATCTTTTTATCTTCCAAAAATTTAATAACATAATCTGCTACTCTCATAATATAAATATCTAGACCCCTAGTGATTTTGCTGAAGAAAAATAGTAGTCACCTTTAAACTTTATTTTTTTGAATAAAGTTTTCCATTCTTTTTTTAACAAGATGCTTGTCCCAATTAATGTCCATTTATAAAATTTATTTCTTTCTTCATCATTTTCTCCCGAGGCTAAGACTATGTAACTTTTTTTGGAAACACGTTCAATTTCCTCTAATGATTTAATTACATCACCTAAATTCTGCATATAAAGAGAGTTAAATGCTATTACAAAATCAAAGTATTTGTTTTTAAAGGGTATCTTATAATATTCTGACTTTATTAATTTACTTTTGCAATTAATTGATTTTTTTAATGCATAAGAGTGATTTTCAATACCATAAGATTTTATACCAGGTATCAAAATATTCAAATCCTTTAGTAAAAATCCTTTCTTACAGCCTAGGTCAAGAACTTTTGAATTTTTATTTAATTTATATTTTTTTATTATTTTTGGTAAAAGTTTCAACCATCTTCCATCATATTTAAATCCACCATAACCGTTGAGTCTATTACCGTCGTAGTATTCTTTACCAAGTCTCCATGCGTGCATTTTGTTTAGAACTGTTCTCTCTTTTGCAACCTTTGCACGTACTTTTATTGGTTTTTTGAAATAGCCGATATCGAAATGTTTTCCCATATGATTATACTTTACTGCTAATTTTTAAAATAATACGTCCAGCTTTACCACTTCTAAATAAATCAATTGCTTCATTTATTTCTTCCAGACTAAATTCATTGGTGATGAGTTTTTTTAAATTTATTTTCTTGTTTTGTATTAATCTAACATATCGAGGTATATCCTTGTCTGGTTCTGAATCGCCTCCATGAGAAACTGATAAAGTTTTGTTGAAAGCCAGAGGTAAAGAGTAAATAGAAATTTTGTTGTTAGGAACCCCAACGAAAATTGTTTTTCCGTCATTAGGGGTTATTTCATAGGCTTGCTCCATAATTTTTGAATTACCAGTAGTTTCAAAAGTTATTTCTGGACCATTATCTCCTAATATTTTTTTTAAGTTTTCTTGAAGATCGTCTGATCCTGTTACTATTCCATGAGTAAGACCAAATTCTTTTCCGATATCAATTTTTTCTTTGTGTAAATCTATACCAATTATAGGATATGCCGAAACTAAAGAGGACGCATATGCAATATTGAGCCCCATTCCTCCCATTCCAAAAATTAAAACTGATTGACCAATTTTAACATTAGCATCATTATTTACAGCCCCAAAACCTGATGTAACTGCACAGCCAAAAAGTGCTGCAATACGCATATCAAAATCTTTAGGTATTACTGTCAACCTATTTTCAGATACAATAGATTTTTCATTAAATGTTGTTACCCACCCAGCATTTATTTTTTTGCCATTCCATAAATACTTAGCTGGTAAACTTTGAATTCCTGCACTTTTTCTCCAATGAAGAACTACATGATCTCCTGTTTTAACTCTTGTTACACCTTTTCCAACTTTTTCAACTATTCCAGAACCTTCATGCCCAAGTAGGTGAGGTAAAAACTTGTCGGGGCCTTTGGTTGCATCGATTTCATTTAGTTGTGCACCACATAATCCACTATAACAAACTTTGACTAAAACCTGTCCAAATTCTAATTCTTTTGGAAGATCTACATCTGCAACAACTAAGGGTTTTTTGCTTTGAACTAATATAGCTGATTTCATGTTATTTTATCTTTGTTTTAAGTGATTTGTGTTTATTTTAATTTTTGAATTGGCGTTTATTATCTTTTGTGAATTTTTTTTTAATTGTTTATATGCCCATTGTGTTCTTTTAACTGCGGCTTTAGCTCTTTTAAGAAGCGGGGTTTGAATTGTTTCCATTAGATCAGGACACAAATGCTTCATCAACGGTCTTAACCGTTTTGGTAATGACAAATATTCTTTTTGGGAAAGTGGCCTGCATACAACATTAAATCTACTTTTTGGTGCAAAATCATTAGCTGACAACCACCATGGAGACCATCTTGTTACAACTGCTACTCTATTAAAATTACTGTAGTTATGTAATGGAGATGAGTGCCATAGTCTTGAATCTTGTATAAAAACTGAACCTGCTTTTGCTTTAACCTGTATCTCTCCTGGAATTGGTGCTGTTAGAGTTATACCGTCAGATGGGCCTCTAGGAGTCCTATTATCTTTATGCGAACCTGGAACCAACCATGTGCCTCCCGAGCTTTCATCCACATCATTTAAAAACCAGATCATTACTAAACACATTGTAATATCTGGGAATGGTTGACGGATACAACCAACATTTTCATTAGGATTTCCTCCACCGTAAGATGATGGATCATGTGGCCAATCCGTATGCCAATCTCTTGAATATTCTGGCCCCCTGTGTATATGAGGTAAACCTTGATCATCATATCCAAAAGATAAACTTTTTTTATTAAAATTATCTTTGCTAGTTGGAATTACCTTGGGATGTATTTGAACTATACGTAAATGGTCATCTAATACTTTTGATGCAGTTTTTACAATATTTGAATTGCACAAGTATTTAGAAAATTTAGGCATCCATACAATATCATTAACAGGCTTAGAGGGTCTACCAATTTTACCCACTGATCTTAATTGAATTTTTTTATTTTTAAGCAGTTTCTCTTCACTATATTTTTTTGATTCTACTAACTCTTTTATTTTATTAATATTATTATTTATTTTATTTTTAGCTTCTATAATTTCATTGCGGATATTTTTAATTTTACTTCTGGGTATAACTTCATCAATTAAACAAAAACCATAATCATTTATATGTTTAGCACAATTTGTTATAAGTTTTTTTGAAGAAAATTTTCTTGGATTAAATGCGTATGTTCTTTTACTTTTTGGGTTCATATTTTTAAATTATTATTTTTTATAAAAATCTCTAACACACTTAACAACGTATTTCATTTGATTACTAGAAAGATGTTGATCACAAGGGAAAGTAATTATTTTCTTAGTATGTTCATCAGTAACTGGAAAATCACCTTTTTTATATTTATAACTTTTTAAACTTTCTTGAAGATACATGGGCTTAGGATAATGAACTTTTGCCTCGATGCCTTTTTTGATACAATAGTTCAACAACTCATTTCTTCTTTCAGCAAAAACAATGTACAAATGATAAACTATTTTATGGTTTTGAGGTCTATGAGGCACTCTAATTTGTGAAATTTTAGAAAATTCTTTATCGTAATAATTTGCGTTTTTAATTCTTTGTTTTGCTATAGATTTTGCTTTGGGCAAAAGCCAATTTCCCACTACAGCCTGAAAAGTATCTAATCTGGAATTATACCCACAAATTTTTACCGTATCTCTATCTATTAACCCATGATTTCTTAAAAGCTTTAATTTATTAAAATATTTTAACTTATTTGTTGTGATAATTCCTCCGTCAGACCAAACATTTATATTTTTAAGAGGATGCAAAGAAAAAGCTCCAAATTCTCCCCAAGTTCCAGCATTTTTGTTATTTATGTTTGCTAGTATAGATTGGCATGCATCTTCGATGATTGGTATATTATATTTTTTTGCAATCAATTTTAATTTAGGCATATTTGTCATATAGCCAGTAAAGTGTACTGGGACAATTGCTTTTGTTTTCTTTGTGATTTTTTTTTCCACTAGTTTTACATTCATGCAAAAAGTATCATCACAATCTACAAATACTGGTACAGCCCCGATTTCAGTTATTGCACCTACTGTAGCAACAAATGTGTTTGCAGCAGTTATTACTTCATCTCCAGCTTTTACATTCAATGTCTTTAAAGAAAGTTTAATCGCATCTGTCCCAGAATTAACACCTATCGCATATTTAGATCCAATTAGTTTAGCAAAATTTTTTTCAAACTTTTCTAAATCTTTACCTAAAGTGAAGTCGCCTGTAGAAACAAATTTTCTTAATTTAATCCACAAGTCTCCAGAATTTGAAAATTGTTGCTTTAAATATGAATATCTAACTTTCATTAATCTACACTAATTGGATGGATTGCATTCTTTTTATATTAAAGTACTTTTCGTCTTTTAAGGAATTAGGTAATAAATTAGATTCAAAAGCATTTTTTAAATCCTGTACAGCATTTCTGACAGTCCTGGCTGTATTAAAACCCAAAACTTCTTGAATCTTTTTTGAGCTTACATGATAAGATCTATTGTCATTAGTTTGGGAGTTAATAATCTCTATATCTTCACCAATAACTTTTTTTACATCATTTGCCAATTCGTTAACAGTTTGATTTTTAAAACCAACATTAAATATTTCTCCATTAATATTTTTTGGAGAAGCATTTAATACTGCGATATAAGAATTTACCATGTCGTCTATATGAATATTGGGTCTAAGTTGTTTTCCGCCAAAAACATTTATCCTTCTATTGTTAAAAGCATGATTAGTTAAAATATTTACAACTAGGTCTAATCTTTGTCTCTTAGCATACCCACAAACAGTTGACGGTCGTAAGGTTGTAACTATAAAGTCATTTGACTTATAATTCTGCAAAATCTTTTCACACTCTGCTTTAAATTTAGAATAATCAGTAAGAGGCTGAAGATCCATATCCTCTGTTACATTTTTTTCTTTTTTAATTCCATAAACTGAAGATGATGAAGCAAATATGAATCTATTTACTTTACTTTCTCTACTAACCTTAACCAAAGGTTCAAAAGCATCGTAATTAATTGACTTTCCTAAAGAGGGATTTAATTCAAAACTAGGGTCATTAGAGATACACGCTAGATGTAATACGGTATCATGTCCTTGTATACTTTTTTTAAGAAGATCTATATTTCTTATGTCACCTTTTATTTTTTTTATTTTTTTATTTTGTTCTAGCACATTTTCACCATATATCATTAGATCAAAAACCGTTATGTCATGTCCCAATTTTACTAATTCAGGAACTAACTTTGATCCAACATAACCTGCGCCTCCAGTTACAAAAATTTTCATTATTTCTTCCTCATCATTTTGTGTAGGTTTAGCCAAGTTGTTTTGGTGCTATCTATACTCTTGGCTCTTGAAAACATTTTTGCTTCTTTTATACAGTCTTGTAAGAATGTTTTTCCTTTTCCACTTATACCTTCCAAAGCGAAATGAAACTCCACATTTTTTAAATTTTTTATTAATGTTTTAAATCTATTCTGACTAGAAGGTAACTGATGTATTGAACACAATATTACTTTACTTAATTTTCTTTCCTCATGTAACCACTGAGCAGTCGCTAATGCATTAGACATCATGGGTTCTGGTATAACTAACTCAACAATTAATTTATTCCTTTCGGCATAATTATTCATGATCATGTTTTGTCCGTTACTTGGTATCTTAAAAGGACCGATATTTATATCTGTAGTAATTGTCGCTGTAGTCATTAAAGAAACTATTTTAGGGTAGTTTATAATATTTTAAATAATCACTATTTTTTTGTAGAAGAGGTTTTCTGTAACTCTGAAATCTTACATTGCATGCAATTCTTGCAAAATTGGATTTAAAAGCTATGTTTCCGTGCAATATAAATGGATTAAAAATAATTGCTTGTCCGAATTTTAAACGAGTTGGCTTCTGATTCTGCATCATGTTGAGGACCGTCGGACCATTGACTAACCCATCTCGTTGTTCCTTTTTCATTACTTTTAGTGACTCATCCTGTTTAATATAATAGACGCCGCCTTGATCATCCAAATCATGTAGTGGTGCCCAAATAACATAAGTGTAAGGTGATATCCCTGACATTAATTCATAGTGCGTCCATTGTTTTGCCTGACCTTCACCTGGAACATTGATAATAGTATGTGCTCTTCTCTGAATAAAAAGCTCCTTTCCACAAAGTTTTTCTATTAAATTTGGACAGGAATTAATTATCATTTCCGACAAGTTAGTGAATGTTAAGAGATTAATCATGGATCTATTAATTTCGGCTTTAGACATTTTTGCCATTATTTTTCTAACTGAGTTAATATTTTTTTCAGATCCATTTGAAATATTTATTCTTTTAATAAAAGAATCTCTAAGTTTTTTAAAAACTTTCATATTCTCAATTGAAAAGACAGCAAAACCCGGACCGTTAACTAATTTTTCTTTTAAATTCATATATTTAATTTAAAATAAGCTTTTTATTTTTAAACACAAGGGTTTGGATCTGATAAGTGTACATTTTCAATATCATTTATCATCTCCTCTGTAAGAGTTATATTTAGACTATTAATATTTTCTTTTAAATGTTCCAATGATGTTGCACCAATAATATTGCTGGTCAAGAATGGTCTACTTATTACAAAAGCGTTTGCAAAGGTGCTTGGCTTAATATTGTATTTTTTAGCTATTTCAACATATTTTCTTATTGCTTTTTCACCTCTTGCAGTATTATTTCTGTTAAACCTTTGAGGCCATAAAGAATATCTTGAATTATTTGGTTGTTCACCATTCATATACTTGCCACTTAATCTTCCGCCTGCAAGTGGAGAGTATGCTAATAGTCCACAATTTTCTCTAATAGAAACCTCAGAGTTAGCGATATCAAAAACCCTGTTTACTAAACTATATCCGTTTTGAACCGACATAACTCTTGGAAGTTTTTTTTCGTTTGCAATTTTTAAAAAATTTAATATGCCCCAAGGTGTTTCGTTTGATAATCCAACATATCTTATTTTACCTAACTTTACTAAATTGTTAAGATTTTCAAGAACTTCCTCGATTGGAGTCCAATCATTGTCATTTGGATCATATTTAAAATCTAATTGACCAAAACAGGCAACATTTCGTTCTGGCCAATGAAGTTGATATAGATCAATATAATCAGTTTTAAGTCGTTTCAAGCTATCGTCTATTGCTTTATTCATATTATCTTTATCAAAACGAAGGCTATTTCCACCCTTTCTTATCCATGCGAGTTTTGTAGCACCAATTCCTTTAGGGTGATTGGAAGCAATTTTAGTTGCTACAATGACTTTGTCTCTATTTTTTTTATTTTTTAACCAATTTCCAATTATTTCTTCAGATTTACCTTGCGTCTCTTTTTTTGGGTATACTGGATACATTTCAGCGGTATCAAAAAAGTTTACCCCTTTCTCAAAGGCGAAATTCATTAAACTAGCAGACTCGTTTTCTGAATTTTGCTCACCAAAAGTCATTGTTCCTAAACAAATAACGCTAACCTTTAAATCTGAAGTGCCAAGTTTTTTATATTTCATATATTTAAATTTTACCAACGTTCGTGAACATCAGGCTTGATTAATTCCTCATAAATAGAATTAATTTTTGGCAATAATTTTGAAATATCATCTATGTCAGAAGAACTCGCATTAGTTTGAACTTGAGATTTATTTATTGCCCCTGGAATAACAACACTAACTGCTTCATGGGAAAGTATCCATTTTAAAGCAAGTTCTGATAATGAAA
>MDSV01024103.1_pt1 | contig 11435 bp, 9 predicted proteins | sample 810851 | NCBI WGS metagenome assembly MDSV01 (sample SAMN05326640, study PRJNA326480) | marine metagenome | isolation source: seawater | place: Atlantic Ocean: North East | collected 2012 | reverse complement strand
TAATCAAAATCAAAAGAGTTATATCGGCGTCAAACTAGACTAGGATATGGACAAAAAGTCCAAAATAATTTTAATTGCTGGACCAACTGCATCAGGAAAATCGAATTTTGCATTAAAAATAGCAAAGAAAACTAACGGAGAAATTATAAACTCTGATAGTATGCAGATTTATAAGGAGATTAAAGTTCTTAATGCTCGACCAAGAATTAAAGATACAAAAAATGTTCGACACCATTTATATGGTTTCCATAGTGTAAAAAAAAATTTTTCCACTGGCGACTGGTTAAAAAAAACTGTCAAACTAATTCGAAAGATCCAAAAAAAAAATAAGACCCCAATTTTAGTTGGTGGAACAGGTTTATATTTTAAAGCTCTTATAAATGGTTTAGCAAAAATACCAATGATACCCATGAAATATAGAAACAAAATTCGACAAGAGCATATAAAAATAGGACAAAAAAAAATTTTATAAAAAGCTAATTAAAATGGACCCAATAGCTAAATCAAAAATAAATGCTAAAGATACTCAAAGAACTTTAAGGGCATATGAGGTTAAAAAATATACAAAAACGTCTTTATTTGAATGGTTTAAAAAAACGAAAAAATATTTTGACGAAAAAGATTTTATAAAAATTTTAGTAGAGTTTCCAAGAGATGAATTAGTTATTAGAATAAATAAAAGAATTGATAATATGATTTTAGCGGGTGCTGTAAATGAGGTAAAAAAATTACAGAAACTCAATATTAAGAGAGACAAGCCATCAAATAAGGTGATTGGCATCTTAGAAATTTCCAAGTTTCTTGAGGGAGATCAAAATATTGAAGCAACAAAGGAGCAAATTTCAATAAAAACAAGACAATATGCAAAAAGACAAAGAACGTGGGCAAGAAGTCAAATGATTGAATGGGAAAAAATTGATTACAGAAGTCTATCTTCATACATAAAAAAAATAAAAATATCCTCTCTTAAACTTGACCAATAAGCACAACTTCAGCTAGATTGGCTTAATGGCAAAATTATCAACAGGAGCTGAAATTGTTTTTAAATGTTTAGAAGATCAGAATGTTGAATTTATCTTTGGTTATCCTGGTGGAGCAGTATTACCAATCTATGATGAGTTAAAAAATCATTCATCTATAAAACATATATTAGCTAGACATGAGCAAGGTGCGGGTCATGCAGCTGAAGGTTATGCCAGATCATCTGGTAAACCTGGTGTAGTTTTAGTTACTTCTGGACCTGGAGCAACTAATGCAGTAACAGCATTAACAGACGCTTATATGGACTCTGTTCCACTGGTTTGTATTTCTGGTCAAGTTCCAACTCATTTAATTGGAACAGATGCATTCCAAGAATGTGATACAACAGGAATAACTAGACCTTGCACGAAACATAATTGGTTAGTTAAAGATATAAAAGATTTATCTAAAGTAATACATAAAGCTTTTGAAGTTGCAACAACAGGTAGACCAGGCCCTGTCCTTGTAGATATTCCAAAAGATATTCAATTTCAAAAAACGACTTATTCAAAACCTAAGAGAGAGAAAAAATTAAATGGGAAAAGACACAATAAATTTAATCAAAAAGATATTGATGAATTAATTAAACTAATGTCAAAGTCTAGTAAGCCCATATTTTATACTGGTGGTGGTGTAATTAATTCAGGACCAAAGGCAAGCACATTGTTAAGAGAGCTGGTTCATGCAACTGGTTTTCCTATAACATCTACTTTGCAAGGCCTAGGATCATTTCCTGGTGAAGATAATTCGTTTTTGGGAATGCTTGGAATGCATGGAACTTACGAAGCAAACAATGCAATGCATGATTGTGATTTGATGATTAATATTGGGGCAAGATTCGATGATCGTATTACTGGAAAAATAGATGAATTCTCACCTAAATCAAAAAAAGTGCATATTGATATAGATCCATCTTCAATAAACAAAAATGTTAAGGTTGATCTTCCCATTGTTGGAGATGTGCAAGAAGTTATTTCATCAACTATTAAAACAATTAAAAAAACCAAACCTAATTTTGCAAAATCAAATAAACAAAAAATTTCAAAATGGTGGGAAAAAATTCAAAAGTGGAGAGAAAAAAAATCTTTAGATTACGTTAATAGTACAGAAACTATAAAACCTCAATACGCAGTCCAAAGACTCTATGAGTTAACAAAAGATAAGGATACTTATATTACAACTGAGGTAGGTCAACATCAAATGTGGGCTGCACAGCATTATAAATTCGATAAGCCGAACAGATGGATGACCTCTGGAGGACTTGGTACCATGGGATATGGTCTTCCTGCTGCAGTAGGAGTTCAAATAGCACATCCCAAAAAATTAGTAATTGATATTGCCGGAGAAGCTTCAGTATTAATGACAATGCAAGAAATGTCTACAGCAGTACAATATAATCTTCCTATAAAAATATTTATTTTAAATAATGAATATATGGGCATGGTAAGGCAATGGCAGGAATTACTGCACGATAAAAATTATTCTGAAAGCTATACTGCGGCATTACCAGATTTTGTGAAATTAGCTGAGGCATATGGATGTGTAGGAATAAGAGCCACTAATCCAAGTGAATTAGATGATAAAATTATTGAAATGTTAAATACAGACAGACCTGTAATTTTTGACTGTTTAGTTGACAAACAAGAGAACTGTTTTCCGATGATACCCTCCGGTAAACCGCATAACCAAATGCTTTTAGGCCCTAAAGATCAAGAGCAAAATAAAATTACAGGAAAAGGTAAAACCTTAGTTTAATATGAGCAAGTCAGCTTATAGTTCACCTGGAAAAAAAGGCAAATTTGATAAACATATTATAGTTGTATGGGTAGATAATGAGGCAGGTGTTTTAGCGAGAGTAGTGGGATTATTTTCAGGTAGAGGATACAACATTGAATCTTTAGCCGTAGCTGAAGTTGACGCTAAGTTAAACATTTCAAGAATTACAATAGTTACAACTGGAACACCTCAAGTAATAGAACAAATCAAACTTCAACTAAAAAAATTGGTTCCAGTTCATAAGGTTGCTGACTTTAAAAGAGAGGATAAAAACGTTATTTTCAAAGAAATGGCTTTATTTAAGTTAGTTGGAAATATCTCTAAAAGAAATAAGGCTTTAAAAGCTTGTAAAAAGTATAATGCTGTATTATTGGATAAAACAAATAAATCTTATGTAATTCAAATAACAGCACTTAGAAGAGAAATTGATATTATGTCAAAAAATCTAAAAAAACTTGGCTTAGTAAGTATATCAAGAACAGGTGCAGTTGCTATGACTAGAGGAGCTGAAACTTTCAAATAATATAAAGGGGAAATATATGAAGATGTTTTATGAAAAAGATACAAATAAAAACTTGATTAAAGATAAAAAGATAGCAATTTTTGGTTATGGAAGCCAAGGACATGCTCACGCTTTAAATTTAAAGGATAGCGGTGTAAAAGAAGTTGTTGTTGCTTTAAGAGATGGATCTTCAAGTAAAGCCAAAGCTGAGTCAAAAGGTTTAAAAGTAATGAATTTGTCTGATGCTGCTGAATGGGCAGATGTAGTGATGATACTTACGCCAGACGAGCTTCAAGCAACTATATATAAAAATCACATTGAACAAAGAGTAAAAGAAGGAACCTCTATAGCCTTTGCTCACGGTTTAAACATTCATTATGATTTAATTAAAGCAAGGAAAGATTTAGATGTTTTTATGGTTGCTCCAAAAGGTCCTGGTCATTTAGTTAGAAGTGAATTTGAAAAAGGTGGTGGTGTTCCATGTCTATTTGCGGTACATCAAAATGGATCTGGAAAAGCAAGAGATATTGCAATGTCATATGCATCTGCAATTGGTGGAGGAAGATCTGGAATAATTGAAACTACTTTTAAGGATGAAGTTGAGACAGATTTGTTTGGAGAGCAAACAGTTTTATGTGGAGGTTTAGTGGAACTTATAAAAAATGGATATGAGACTTTAGTTGAAGCAGGTTATGAACCTGAAATGGCTTACTTTGAGACTGTTCATGAAGTAAAATTAATTGTCGATCTTATTTATGAAGGTGGAATCGCTAACATGAACTATTCAATATCTAATACAGCTGAATATGGTGAGTACACCTCTGGTCCAAAAATTATAAATAAAGATGAAACAAAGAAAAGAATGAAAGAAGTTTTAACTAAAATCCAGTCAGGTGATTTTACAAAAGAATGGATGAACGAGTGTAAAAATGGTCAAAAAAACTTTTTACAAACAAGAGCAAAACTAGCAGAACATCCGATAGAGAAAGTTGGAGCAAATTTACGCGCAATGATGCCTTGGATAACTAAAAAGAAATTAGTAGATAGCGATAAAAACTAATTATTGTTCCAAATTGAGCTGTAACAACTATTTTATTTTGCAATCTATACGAGAGGTTGTATTATCCACGAACCTATTTTTATAAAAATTATATGGCTGATAAAGAAAAAGTATTTATTTTTGATACAACAATGCGTGATGGAGAGCAATCTCCAGGCGCGTCTATGAGTGTCGAAGAAAAAATTCAAATTTCAAGAGTATTTGATGAAATGGGAATAGACATTATTGAGGCTGGTTTTCCAATTTCTTCTCCTGGAGATTTTGAAGCAGTTTCTGCCATAAGTAAGGGAATTAAAAATTCAATACCCTGCGGATTAGCAAGAGCAATGAGAAAAGATATTGACGCTTGTCATGAATCTTTAAAATATGCAAAAAGATTTAGAATACATACTTTTATCTCAACAAGTCCAGTGCACATGAAGCATAAACTTAATATGTCCAATGATCAGGTAATAGACGCAATAAAAGATAGTGTTACATATGCAAGAAAGTTTACTGATGATGTTGAATGGTCATGTGAAGACGGAACAAGAACAAATTTAGATTTTATGTGTAAAACGATTGAGCTTGCAATTAAATGTGGTGCAAAAACTATTAATATTCCAGATACAGTAGGATATTCAATCCCAGAAGAGTTTGCTAAAACGATAACACATATAAAAAATAATGTACCAAACATTGATAAAGCAATTATATCTGCACACTGTCACAATGATCTTGGTTTAGCTGTTGCAAATGCTCTTGCTGGTTTGTCAGCAGGTGTAAGACAAATCGAGTGTACAATTAATGGAATAGGTGAAAGGGCCGGAAATGCCGCCTTAGAAGAAATCGTAATGGCAATTAAAACAAGAAATGATTTAATGCCTTATGAAACCGGTATCAAAACAGAACTTATAAGCAAAGCATCAAAGATAGTTTCCAATGCGACTGGTTTTCCAGTTCAGTTTAATAAAGCAATCGTTGGAAAAAATGCATTTGCACACGAGTCAGGTATTCACCAAGATGGTATGCTTAAAAACAGAGAAACTTATGAAATAATGACACCAGAAAGTGTCGGGGTTAAGAAAACGTCCTTAGTGATGGGAAAACATTCAGGCAGACATGCCTTTAAAGATAAACTTAATGACCTGGGATATACTGATGTAACTGACGATGTTATTCAAGCGGCTTTCGGAAAATTTAAGATATTAGCTGATAAAAAAAAACATATATATGACGAGGATATTGTAGCTTTAGTTGATGATAGCTTGATCATTGATAATAAGATTAATGCAATCAATCTAAAATCATTAAAGGTTTTTGCAGGAACAGGAGAGCCTCAAAGAGCAGAAATGACTTTAGATGTTTTTGGCGATGTTAAAAAAACTGTTCAAACTGGAGACGGTCCAGTTGATGCAATTTTTAAATGTATAAAAGAACTATACCCTCATAATGTGAAACTATCTTTGTATCAGGTTCATGCAGTGACAGAGGGTACAGACGCACAAGCAACTGTAAGTGTAAAAATTGAAGAAAATGATAGAACAACAGTTGGCCAGTCAGCCGATACAGATACTTTAGTTGCATCTGCTAACGCATATTTAAATGCTTTAAATAAAATGCTAATCAAGAGAGAGAAAAAATCTCTTTCACAAAACATACAACATCAAAAGGTAAAAGGAGGAGTGTAAAAATGGGAGTTTTAGACAAGATAACAGCAATGTGGAGCCAAGATATGGCTATAGATTTAGGGACTGCAAATACTTTGGTAGTATTAAAAGGCCAAGGGGTTGTTTTAAATGAGCCCTCTGTAGTTGCAGTGGTTGATAATAAAGGTAAAAAATCAGTTTTAGCAGTTGGCGATGAAGCCAAAACTATGCTTGGTAGAACTCCAGGAAATATACAAGCAATTAGACCTCTAAGAGACGGGGTTATTGCAGATTTCATCGTTACAGAAGAAATGATCAAACATTTTATTAAAAAAGTACACAAAAGAAGTTCATTTGCAAATCCAAGAATTCTGATTTGTGTTCCAACTGGATCAACTCCAGTAGAAAGAAAAGCTATTCAAGACAGTGCTCTTGCAGCTGGAGCAAGAAGAGTTCAATTAATTGAAGAACCAATAGCGGCAGCAATAGGTGCTAACTTACCTATATCAGAAGCAACTGGTTCTATGGTCATTGATATTGGAGGTGGCACAACAGAGATTGCTGTAATGTCTTTAGGTGGAGTCGTATATTCGAACTCTCTTAGAGTAGCAGGAGATGCTATGGACCATGCATTAATAAGTTATATGAGAAAAGAATATAACTTAATGATCGGTGATAGCACTGCCGAAAAGATTAAAAAAGAAGTTGGGACTGCGATAGCAACTAATAACAATACCTATGCGGTTAAAGGAAGAGATCTAAGATCTGGAACCCCAAAAGAAGTTAATATAAGTGAAGAAGATACTGTAGAAGCATTAAATCCAATTTTACGAGAAATGATAAACGGTATTAAAGATGCTCTAGAAAATACACCACCAGAATTATCTGCAGATTTAGTTGATATGGGTTTAACACTTACAGGCGGTGGCGCTTTATTAAAAAATATTGATAAAAGATTTTCTAAAGAAACTGGATTACCAGTTCACATTGCGGATGATCCATTAGCCTGTGTTGCTGTTGGAACTGGAAAAGCTTTAGATCAAGAGGAAACATTTAATTCTATGTTATCGGAGTATTAATCTGATAAAATGCAAGCTAGTAGGGATGACTTTGTAATTGCTATTCGTTCAGCCTTTTTAAAGAAAGAGAATAAACAAAAATTTTCCTTACTAGCTTTAATTTTTTTAACGTTTTTAATACTTATCACAGAAAAGTTTAACTTTAAGCCAATAGATTATTTAAAAATTTCTTTAAGAGAGGTTGCCTATAGATCAACATTTATAGTTTCAATTCCAGAAAATTTTATAAAAAAAACGTATGTCTCAGCAAAAAATCATTTTAAGGTTTATGAAGAGAACAAACAATTGAAGGAAAAATTAGAGTTAGAAACTTCAAAAAATTATAATTCTGAATATATATTAGAAGAAAATAAAAGACTTAGATCAACGATAGAAGAAACTAATAATCAAACTTCAGAAATTATTGGTAAAGTTTTGGTTGATAAAAAAAGTCCATTCTTAAGATCAGTAATTGTAAATAGAGGTAGTAGAGATGGCGTCATATTAGGGATGGCTGTTTTGGATAAAAGTTATCTTATAGGAAAAGTTGTTGAGGTAACTTTCACTACTTCAAGGATTTTATTACTATCAGATTTAAATAGCAAAGTTCCAGTAGATATAATGCCAAATAATATTCAGTCTATATTGTCTGGAACAGGAGATTATAATGGATTAATACAATATACTAGAGATAAGTCACTTTTAGAGGACGATGCAATTGTATTCACATCAGGGGCAGGCGGATTATTTAAATCTGGTATTCCAATTGGAAAAATAAAAAATGATCCTATAAATTCAAAGATCAATGTTTATTTCTTCTCTGATTTTTCCCAACTTCGATATGTAAAAATCACCTCATATAAAGAGGAAGCAGAATAATGGGCGATATTAGTAAATTAAACAATTTTAAAAAAATTCTTGAAAAGGGACCAATTATTTTACTCATAGTTTCAGTTTTGAATGAATTTGATTTTAATTATTTAAATTTAAAGTATTTTTCATTTAATTTTCCTTTTATTTTAATTTATTACTGGAGCCTTAAAAGATCAGGTAGCTTAGGTTATGGTTTGATATTTTTAAGCGGCTTATTCAATGATAGTGTAACTGGTTTGCCAATAGGGGTTAGTTCTCTTGCTTATTTATTAATTTGTGGATTTTCAGCATATCTTAGAAATATTACTTTAAGACCAAGTGTAATTAAGGATTGGTTCTTTTTTGGTTTTACAATTTTAGTTGTAAATTCTTTGATTTATTTAATTATAAGCCTAATATTTAATGTGCAGTTAAATTATTACAGTATATTGGTTAATATATTGTTTACGTTTTTATTTTACATTATTTTTAGCGGAGTATTTCATTACTACCAAAAATTAATTTTTGGAGGACAAAGTGTTTAGTGATGGAGACTCAAATGTAAGAAAATTTAACACAATCAATAGAAGAGTTTTTATTTTATCAATTGCAAAAGGAGTTATATTTACAGGAATTTTAGCTAGACTTTTTTCTCTTCAAATAAGTGATAGTAAAAAATATCTTACGTTATCTGATAAAAATAGACTTAGAGAATGGAGACTTCCTCCTATAAGAGGAGAATTTAAAGATTATTTTGGCAACACAATAGCTGGTAATACTGAAGTTTACCAGCTCCACGTGATTCCAGAGCAGGTGGAGAATTTCAAAAATTTAATGGTAAGATTAAAAAATATACTTCCCTTAACAAATAAACAGTTTTCAAAAATTATTAAAAAAAAAAATCAACAAAAACCGTGGGAAACACTTATAATATCTGAAAATTTAACCTGGGATCAATTTTCAAAGGTAAACTTTTATTTACACGAACTATCTGGGGCAAAACCCGTGTTATCAGTTGCAAGAAGCTATCCTTTTAAAGAAAATTATACTCACGTTTTGGGTTATGTTGCCCAGGCTAGTGAAAATGACTTATTAAATAACGAAAATATAAAAAATAAACACGTTCCAGGATTAAGAGTTGGTAAGACGGGTCTAGAAAAATCTTTTGAAAATGAATTAATTGGTACAAATGGTGTTCAAAGATACGAAGTAAATGCTTTTGGAAAAAGAATAAAACAAGTTAATTTTTTAGAAGGTGATAAAGGTAAAGAAATAAAACTCACTTTAGATACTGAAGTTCAAAAATTATGTAATGAATTACTAGATAATAAAGCTGGATCTATAAGTGTAATGGATATTTATACTGGGGAAATTGTTGCAATGCATTCTTCCCCATCGTTTGATCCTAATTTATTTCTTTATGGCATAAGTTTTAAAGATTGGGATAATATTAGAAACAATCCAAATAAACCCTTAATAAATAAAACAATTTCTGGGTTGTATTCACCTGGCTCAACAATAAAACCTATAGTGGCTTTATCGGCACTAGAAAATAATGTCATATCGCCAAATTTTAAAGTTAGATGCACAGGGAAAATGGAAATGTATGGGCAAACTTATCATTGTTGGAAAAAAAAAGGGCATGGAGTTGTAGATTTAAGAGGTGCAATAATTCAATCTTGTGACACTTACTTTTATGAAATGTCTAGAAAGCTTGGTGTTGATCGTCTTAAAGTCACTGCATCAAGATTTGGTTTAGGCAATAAAGTTTTTCAAAATTTATATAGGGAAGAAAAGGGAGGATTGTTTCCATCAACAAATTGGAAAAAAGCAAATCTTGGTCAAGGTTGGGTATTGGGTGAAACACTTATAACAGGAATTGGTCAGGGTTATGTTCAAACTACTCCACTCCAATTATGCTTGATGACAGCTCAATTAGCTAATGGTGGCTTTAAAATTTATCCAACTCTTATTTCAACAAAAAATCAGGAAAGTTTAGAAAAAATAAAATATAAGATGAATCAAAATCTAATTGATGAAGAAAAATATGATTCATCAATAATACGAACTGCTGAAAAATTTTTTAAACCTGGTGAGAAGGATTATAAAAGACTTTTTAGAAACCAAGAAAATGTGAAATTTGTACTTGAAGCCATGTTTGCATCTACAAACCAATGGAATGGAACTTCCTATAAGTCGAGAATAGAAGATCCAAAATACCAGTTTGCAGGAAAAACAGGCACTGCGCAAGTTAAAAAAATAACTGAAGAGCAAAGAGAACTTGATTTGGAAACATCACAAATTCCCTATAAAGATAGAGATCATGCTTGGTTTGTTGCTTTTGGTCCTTATAAAAATCCGAGATATTCTATAAGTGTGTTTGTTGAACATGGAGGATCAGGAAGTAAAGCTGCAGCACCTCTCGCAAAGCAATTAATTAAAAAGGTAATAGATAGACATGAAGAACGTGAAAAAATAAGAAAGAGAAATTTAGTAGATATTTAAATGTTTCAACAATCATCATACACAGAACAACTAACATTTTTTCAAAAATTGAGATCATTTGATTTCGTACTGATCATTTGTGTTTTAATTTTGGGCTTAATAAGCAACTTTTCTATGTACTCGACTGATGGAGGAGAATTTTTATACCATACAAAGAGTCACTTAGTAAGATTTTTAGTTTTTTTTACTATGATGATATTTTTTTCTTTTTTAAGCTTAAGATTTTGGCATGCAACTGCTTACTTATTTTATGTAATAGTATTAGGTTTTTTAGTTTGGGCATCATTATACGGCATCACAGCATCAGGATCCCAAAGGTGGATAAATTTATATTTTATTAACCTTCAACCATCGGAACTTATGAAAATAGCAATAATAGTTTGTTTTGCTCGATATTTTCATAGAGAACAAATTACAAATGTTAGCAGCTTTAAAAATATAGCATTATCTTTAACTATTTTAATTTTACCTATTGTATTAGTTTTAAGTCAGCCAGACCTTGGAACCTCAATATTGATTGCAGCAAGTGGTGTTATTGTATTATGGTTAGCAGGCTTAAATATTAGATATTTTGTTTATAGCTCTTTGGTTTTATTAGTTTCTTTTCCATTTGTAATTTCTTTTTTAAAACCCTACCAAAAACTTAGAATTCTAAGTTTTTTTAACCCAGACCGTGATCCTCTTGGTGCAGGATATCAAATAATACAATCTAAAATTGCTGTAGGTTCAGGCGGTTTAATTGGTAAAGGTTTTTTACAAGGCACACAAAGTTATTTGGAATTTCTTCCAGAAAAACATACTGATTTTATATTTACACTGTTCTCAGAGGAACATGGATTTATTGGATCAGTATTTTTGTTAATTGTATACGCAATTTTAATTTATAGAATTATAAAAATTGGCTCAATATCAAGAAGTTATTTTGGAAGATTGTTTTGTTATGGTTTTGGCTCAGCAATATTTATTTATATTGCTGTAAACATGAGTATGGTATTAGGTTTGCTGCCCATAGTCGGCTCTCCACTTCCAATTAT
>MDSV01230600.1_pt1 | contig 11436 bp, 9 predicted proteins | sample 810851 | NCBI WGS metagenome assembly MDSV01 (sample SAMN05326640, study PRJNA326480) | marine metagenome | isolation source: seawater | place: Atlantic Ocean: North East | collected 2012 | reverse complement strand
TGTTGATGTAATGTTAGTTTTATTAATAATTTTTATGGTGACAGCTCCATTATTAACTGTAGGAGTTCAAGTAGATTTACCAGAAAGTTCAGCAGACTCTCTTCCTGAAGAAACAGAACCTTTGACATTATCAATAAATGCAAAGGGTGAAATATTCATCCAAGAAGCTAAAGTTGAATATGATAATATAATTGCAAAAGTCTTGGCAGTTTCAAAAAATAGAACCGATACGAGAATCTATGTGAGGGGTGATAAAACTATCAATTATGGAAGAGTTCTTGAAATTATGGGTTTATTATCTGGTTCTGGTTTTACCAAAGTAGCATTAATTTCAGAGCCTTATAAACAGAGATAGTTTATGAATAAGAGTATAATCATTTCAACAGGGCTACATACTTTATTGATTGTAATTACAACAATGAGCTTGCCTTTTTTAGCAAAGAAACCATTAGATATTCCCCCGATAGTGTCTGTTGAATTAATTCAGATTGCAGAAAAAACAAACATTCCTTTTGCTCCTAAAGCAAAAAAAATTATTGATGAAGTAAAAAAGAAAGAGCAAAAGCTTGTTTCTGAGCAAGCACCTCCCAAAAAAGTTAAAAAAACAAAGACAAAAACGGTTGTTTCTCTGGATCAAAATAACCAAAAAATTGAGGACAAGGCTCCAAAAGCAATACCTCTTCCTGAAAAGACTGTTAAAAAAATAAAAACAAAAGAAGAAAAGAAGCAAAATCCAGATAAGATAGATAATGAAGTTAAACAAGTTTCAGAATTTGAAAAAAAAGATTTGTTTGATCCCAATAATATAGCCGCATTGATTGATAAATCTAAGGAAGAAAGAGCTGAGGTAATTAAGAAAAATAATGATATTTCACAAGATCAGGATAAAAATATTGAGAATTCAGGACTAACATTAAGTGAAGAAGATGCACTTAAAGCCCAAATTTTTGGATGTTGGAGTATCCCATTAGGATTACCTTATAACGAAAATTTGTTAGTTAGAATTAAGCTCAAATTAAAACCAGATGGGTCTATAACCAAAACAGAAATTTTAGACCATGCAAGAATGAATAAACCTGGACAAGGATTCTATAAAGTATTAGCTGAAAGTGCTTTAAGAGCTGTAAAATTATGTCAACCCTTAAGAGTACCTAGCACTGGTTACGAAAGATGGAAAGAATTACAACTAAATTTTGATGCAAGAGAGATGTTAGAGGGTTAGTATAATTAAATATTATGTTAAAAAAAATTTTATTGTTAATTTTGATTCCAATAAATGCTTTTGCATTAATTGAAGTTGATATAACCAGAGGTAATTTAAATCCTTTACCGTTAGCAGTATCTCCACTATCAATTGATGAGAAATCTAGAAAAGGTTTCGAACAAATTCTTAAAAAAAAGAATATAGGCTTGGAAATTTCAGCTATTGTCGAAAAAAATTTAAAAACGTCTGGTTTATTTAATCCTTTGAATAAAGATGCATTTTTACAAGCTCCTGATATTGCAAACTTAAAACCAAGATTCGAGGACTGGAACCTGATTAAAGCTCAAGCACTCATCACCGGAAAGGTTAATTACATAGACGATAAATTACGAGTTGAGTTTAGATTGTGGGACGTTTTAGCTGCAAAAGAAATGATGGCACTAGCATTCACTACGGTCCCTAGCAACTGGCGAAGAGTTGGTCACATCATTTCTGACAAAGTGTATGAGCGACTCACAGGAGAAAAGGGTTATTTTGATACAAGAATAATTTATGTTTCTGAAGAAGGACCCAAGACTCAAAGAATAAAAAAATTAGCAATAATGGATCAAGATGGTTTTAATAATAAATTTTTAACCCTTGGAAACGAGTTAGTGCTAACTCCAAGATTTAATCCCACGAGTCAGATGGTAACCTATTTATCTTATTTTAAAAATTTACCTAGAGTATATTTGTTAGATATTGAAACTGGGACGCAAGAAGTTGTAGGAGATTTTCCTGGCATGACATTTGCACCTAGATTTTCACCAGATGGTAAAAAAATTATTATGAGTTTTGCTAAGGATGGGAAATCTGATATTTATACTATGGATTTAGAAAATAGAATTGTAGAAAGAATAACTAACCATCCCTCAATAGACACATCTCCATCATATTCCCCAGATGGGAAATATATTACCTTTAACTCTGATCGAAGTGGATATCAGCAAATATATATAATGACTAGTAATGGAAGTAATGTAAAAAGAATCTCATTTGGCAAAGGTTTATATGGAACACCTGTTTGGTCACCTAGAGGAGATTTAATTGCATTTACTAAACTGCATAAAGGTAAATTTTATATTGGTGTAATGAGAACTGATGGAAGTGGCGAAAGACTGCTAACAGAAAATTATTATCAAGAAGCACCATCTTGGTCACCAAATGGAAGGGTGTTAATTTTTTACAGAGAAACAAAAACTAACTCCAAAGGAGAAGGTTTCACTGCTAGATTATGGTCTATTGACTTGACTGGTTATAATGAACGTCAAATAAAGACTCCAACAGATGCATCTGACCCATCATGGTCATCATTATTGAGTAATTAATAATAAATTAATATATTTTTAAATGAAATTTCTTGATTTTTTGACTTGAAACCTCTAATTAGTTGTGAAAAAGTAAGCATTTGAAATTAGCAGCAAGGAGCAATTTAATGATATTAAACAAAATTTTTAAAAACACACTATTAGTACTAATGGCATGCTTAGTATTATCAGCTTGTGCAACTAAAAAAGAAGTCGCAGTAGATAAAATTGAGGGCCAAATGCAAGGTGATGTTTATACAGGATCTGATACAGTAGAATACCTAGCTGATGGTGTTCCAGACAGAGTATTTTTTGCGACCAATGAATCAATTTTAACAACAGCTTCTAGAGAAACTTTAAGAGCTCAGGCCGCTTGGTTAAGAAAAAATCCAAGCATAACGGTTGTGGTTGAAGGTCATGCCGATGAGAGAGGAACTAGAGAATATAATTTGGCACTTGGTGAAAGAAGAGCTAATGCAGCTAAAGATTATTTAATGACTTATGGAATATCTTCAGACAGAATTTCGGTTTTAAGTTATGGTAAAGAGAGACCAGTTGACTCTGGATCTAACCCGCTAGCATGGTCAAAAAATAGAAGATCAGTTACTGTTAAAGCAAATTAAAAATTTTAATATAAAGACCCTAAAACAAGAGATTTTTTTAGGGTCTTTTTTTTGCCATTTTTATAATCATAAATTCAAACTCAATGAGACGAATAACTAAATTATTTTATTTAAAGTTTGTGCTGGTCATTAATTTACTTTTGGCAAATATTTCTTATGCTGACAGTCATAATATATACGAAACTTTAGAAATAATAAAAAATGATCTCAAAACTCTTGAGAGAGCAGTTTACTCCGGATCAATAGATGTTCAATCAAATGAAAATTCTAATTCAAACTTAGAACTAGACTCAAGTTCTGAAGATGTACTTACTAGACATTTACTAAAATTATCTGAAGTAGAAGATCAATTTAGAAAACTAACCAACAAATTTGAAGAAATCAATTTTAAGTTAGATAAGTTATCAAGTAGACTATCCAAAATTCAGGCTGACAACCAAATAAGGTTTCAGGATATAGAGACAGTGATAAACTCTAGTGATGTGACAGTCACTAATTCTCAATTAAGTAGTAAGCCAAAAGTAGATAAAAAAAAGATTCTACCAGGAAGTTCGGAACCTCAGGATCTCGGGAGTATATCTTATAAAGATACCGAAACATCGGAAACCTCACAACAAATCCAATCAGTTGAAAGTACTGCGTCAATAGTAACGGAAACATTTGAAACAGAGGAAAAAATTTTACCTCAAGATCTTTCACCTCAAGAACAGTACGAATTCGCAACAAGTTTTTTAAAAGTAGGAGATTATAGCACTGCCGAACGCGCTTTTAGAGAATTTGTTATTTCTAATTCTGAACATGAATTAGCAGGAAGCGCACAATATTGGTATGCAGAAACATTTAGAATAAGACAACTATATACTGATGCTGCGTCAGCGTATTTAGAGGGTTATCAGAAATACCCAAAAGGAAAAAAAGCTCCAATAAACTTGTTAAAACTTGGAGTATCCATGGTACAGATTGGAGAAAAAGATCAGGGATGCAAAATGATAAATGGAGTTGAATTACAATATCCTAATGCCAATCAGTCAGTAATACAAAAATCTAAATATGAGTCTAAAAAATTTGAATGTACTAAACAAGACTCATAGAGATTTATTAAATAAATTAAAAGACAAACGTTTATCTCAAATCTATAAAAAATTTGAATCTAGTCTAAAATTAAATGAAAATTTTATTGTTGCAGTTTCAGGTGGTCAAGATAGTCTAGCGCTTAGTTTTTTGGCCAAAATTTATTCAATCAAAAACTCAGTATTAGCAAAATATATTCATGTAAATCATAACCTGAGACAAAACTCAAAATTAGAGGCAAAATTAGCAAAAAAAATTTTAAAAAAAAATTCTATAAATTTAGACATTCTTAATTGGAATGGAATTAAACCTTCACACAATATCCAATCAGTTGCTAGAAATAATAGGTACAGACTTTTAGTAAGTGCTGCAAAAAAATTAGAAATAAATAATATTCTAATCGCTCATCATTTGGATGATTTATATGAAAATTTTTTTATTAGAATTGTAAGGGGAAGTGGCTTATCAGGTTTAGTCTCATTAGATAAAAAAACTTATTATAAAGGATTTAATTTAATAAGACCCTTAATCAATTTTGAGAAAGAAGATTTGACTTATATTGCAAACAAATATTTCTCATCTTATGTAGATGATCCTTCTAATGATGATAATAAATTTACGAGAGTAAGAATTCGAAAATTAATTGCAAATCTCAAATCTGAGGGCTTAGACAAGAAAAAAATTTTTTTAACGATTAAAAATTTACAGTATTCAAATCAAACTACTCAATATTATATATTAAAAAATTTAAAAGAAAATTCATTCTTTTTTAAACAGAAAAATTACATTATTTTAAAAAAAAATTTTTTTATTCAATCTCGAGAGGTAGTTTTTAGATCATTGGTAGAAATAATTAAACTTGTTGGTAGAAAGCATTATGCTGTAAGAGGAAAAAAAATTGATAAAATAATTGATTTAATTTATAATAATAACAGTCCGTCATTTAAAGTAACCTTAGGAAATTGCATTATAAAAAAAGTAAATAATTCAATTATAGTGTCAAAAGAACAGTAAAATTAATAATTAATTGATAATTTGTCACTTGTTTAATTACAAATAATTCTTATTTTAGTATGATGAATTTAAAAAATCTCGCTATGTGGGCAATTATAGTCTTTTTAACTATAGGACTATACAATATGTTTAAAAGTCCTCAACCAAATGTTAGGGCAGGAAATCAAATAATTTTCTCAGATTTTTTAACTTCAGTTGACGATGGTGAGGTACTAAAAGTTGAAATCCAGGGTAACAATATTAAAGGGGTTTATGCAAATGGTAATACCTTTAGCACGTACTCACCAAACGATCCTAATTTAATTGAAAAACTTTCTGAAAAAGGCGTTAGCATATCTGCTGCCCCACTAGATGAAAAAATGCCATCTTTATTTGGGGTGCTTCTTTCGTGGTTTCCTATGCTTTTATTGATTGCTGTCTGGATTTTCTTCATGAGACAAATGCAAGGTGGCAGAGGTGGCGCAATGGGATTCGGTAAATCAAAAGCAAAAATGATGAATGAACTTAAAGGGAAGGTAACATTCAACGATGTAGCTGGTGTTGAAGAAGCAAAAGAGGAAGTAGAGGAAATTGTAGAATTTTTAAAAGATCCAAAAAAGTTTAGCAGATTAGGTGGTAAAATACCAAGAGGTGCCTTGTTAGTTGGCCCCCCTGGAACTGGAAAAACACTTTTAGCAAGAGCAATTGCTGGTGAAGCGGGAGTTCCTTTTTTTACAATCTCTGGTTCAGACTTTGTTGAAATGTTCGTTGGTGTTGGAGCATCAAGGGTACGAGATATGTTTGAACAAGGTAAAAAAAATTCTCCTTGTATAATATTTATTGATGAAATTGATGCTGTAGGACGAAGTCGAGGCGCTGGTCTAGGTGGTGGAAATGATGAAAGAGAACAAACTCTTAATCAGTTACTAGTTGAGATGGATGGATTCGATACTAATGAAGGGGTAATTATTATTGCTGCTACAAACAGGCCAGATGTTCTTGATCCAGCATTATTAAGACCAGGCAGGTTTGATAGACAGGTTGTTGTATCGAACCCTGATATTTTAGGAAGAGAAAAAATTTTAAAGGTACATGTCAAAAAAATTAAAATGGCGCCTGATGTCAATCTTCGAACTGTTGCAAGAGGAACTCCAGGTTTTTCAGGAGCTGATCTAGCAAACCTTGTTAATGAGGCTGCTTTGTTGGCTGCAAGAAAAAATAAAAGAATTGTAACACTAAATGAATTTGAAGAAGCTAAAGACAAAGTTATGATGGGATCAGAACGTAGATCAATGGTTATGACAGAAGAAGAAAAAACTTTAACAGCCTACCACGAGGCGGGCCATGCAATTGTGACAATAAATGAAAGCGCAGCTTATCCTATTCACAAAGCAACTATTATTCCAAGAGGAAGAGCTTTAGGTATGGTTATGCAATTACCAGAGAGAGACGAGTTGTCTCAAACACGAGAACAATTACATGCTCAATTAGCAATAGCGATGGGGGGCAGGGTAGCTGAGGAAATAATATTTGGAGAAGATAAAGTGACTACTGGAGCTTCAAGCGATATTGAACAGGCTACTAGACGAGCTAGAGCTATGGTGATGAAAGCAGGACTAAGCAAAGAGCTTGGACCTGTAGCATATGGTGAAAATGAGGAAGAGGTTTTTCTTGGAAGATCTGTTGCAAGACAGCAAAATATGTCAGAGGAAACTGCACAAAAAGTAGATTCAGAGATTAGAAAGATAGTAGATAAAGGTTATGAAAGAGCAAGAAAAGTACTAACAGAAAAAATCGATGATTTACATAAGTTAGCCAAAGCTCTTTTAACTTATGAAACACTTTCAGGTGAGGAAATAGAAAATTTAATCAATAAAAATATTTATCCAAAAGATAAAGAGGATATAAAAATTGAAGACGAAGATAAAGGTTCAGCCCTAAGTTCATTAGGTCTTAAACCAAAAATAGTTCACTAAGTAGCTTATGGAAAGATATTACACAAGAGCGTGTAATTTCTATTATGGCATACAATCCCAAAAGCTTGTTAAGAGAAAAAAATCTCTTTCATTGCACAATAGTAAAGTAATTTCTTTTGATCAGATTGAATTAATTTCAAGAAAATCAAAGAGAAAAATTCATATTAATCAAATTAAATATTTACCAAATTATTTAAAAAAAAAAATAAATTTTGATTTAAAAAAGATAACATCTAAAAAAAAAAATTTTTCAAATCTTAAATTTAATAACATTCCAAATATATTGGGTGTATTAAACCTTACACCTGATAGTTTTTCTGACGGAGGAAAATTCAATACAAAAGAAAAAGGTATTAAGCACGCAAAATATTTATTTAAAACAGGTGCTAATTTAATTGATTTAGGAGGAGAGTCTACAAGACCTGGATCAAGAACTGTAAACGAAGATTTAGAATGGAAAAGAATTTATAAAACTTTAATATTTCTTAGCAAAAAAATTCCAATATCATTAGATACAAGAAAATCAAAAATAATGAAAAAAGGAATAAAAATAGGAGTTAAGTTAATAAATGATGTGTCTGGTTTAGAGTATGATAATGAAACAATAAATATATTAAGAAAATATAAAACTCCCTTTGTTTTGCAACATTCAAAAGGCGATCCTGAAAATATGCAAAAAAAACCCACCTACAAAAATGAATTATTAGATATATATGATTTTTTTGAGACAAAGATAAAATATTTGCGAGCAAATGGTATAAAACATAATAATATAATTATTGATCCTGGAATAGGATTTGGAAAAAATTTGAAACATAATATGAGTTTAATTAATAATATTTCTATTTTTCATTCCTTAGGTTTTCCTATACTTGTTGGAAATTCAAGAAAAAGATTTATTAAGGAAATCTCAAGAAAAAATGATAGTAAATCAAGAATCGGAGGTACTTTAGCATCTTCTATTTATTTAATGACACAAGGTATTCAAGTTCTGAGAATTCATGACGTAAACGAAGTTTTACAAGGTATAAAAGTTTATAAAGAGATTTTTAAAAAATAATGGCAAAAAAATATTTTGGTACCGATGGAATCAGAGGTGCAATAAATAGTAAAAACATTAACGGAGATATGTTTTTTAAGTTTGGTTTAGCCTCTGGAACTTTTTTTAAATCCCAAAAAAAGAAAAAACAAATAGCTATAATTGCTAAAGATACTAGACTTTCAGGTTATATGCTTGAGCCAGCTTTAGTATCTGGATTAACTTCTGCAGGTATGCACGTATATACTCTAGGCCCCCTACCAACTAATGGTTTGGCAATGCTCACTAAAACTATGAAAGCAAATATGGGAATTATGATTACCGCCTCTCACAACCCACATTTTGATAATGGTTTAAAATTATTTGGTCCTGATGGGATGAAATTATCTGATAAAATTGAAAAGAAGATAGAAAATTTAATAGATAAAAATATTTTGAATAATTTATCAATTCCTAAAGAATTAGGACGAGTAAAAAGACTTGAGACAGGAACAGATGATTATATTAAAATTTTAAAAAAAAACTTTACAAAGGATTTTAATTTAAGAGGTCTTAGGATTGTTATTGATTGTGCAAATGGAGCTGGATATAAAGCTGGTCCTAAATTGTTAAAATCATTAGGAGCAAAAGTAATATCAATTGGCGTAACTCCTAATGGTTTAAATATAAACAAAAACTGTGGATCTGTTCACCCAAACAATATTAGAGTAGCAGTAAGAAAGAATAAGGCACATATAGGTATTTCATTAGATGGTGATGCTGACAGAGTTATTTTGTGTGATGAGAAAAGCAATATAATAGATGGTGACCAAATTATTGCAGCCATAGCCTCAAGGTGGAAAAGTAAGAAAATGCTAAAGGGAGGAGTAGTTGGTACATTAATGTCAAATTATGCTCTAGAAACTTATTTTAAAAATAATAATATTAAATTTGTTAGAGCAGATGTTGGTGATAGGCATGTAAAAGAAAAAATGCAGAAATATAAATTTAATTTGGGAGGAGAGCAATCTGGGCATATAATTCTTGGAAAATTTGCAACTACTGGTGATGGCTTATTGGTTGCTTTGGAGACTTTATTTGCGCTAAGAAAAGGAAAGAAAACAAGCGATTTTTTTTCAAAATTTAAAAAAGTTCCGCAAATACTAAAAAATATAGATGTAAAAAATAAAGATATAATTAGTAAACGAATTGTAAAAAAATCTATTAAAATTGCACATCGTTTAATTAAAGGAAATGGTAGAATCTTAGTTAGAAAGTCTGGAACAGAGTCAAAAATAAGAGTAATGGGTGAAAGTGAAAATACAAAACTCTTAATAAAATGTATAAGTATTATTACTAAAAAGATAAAATAATTTGAAACCAAAATCAAAAGTATTAATTATTGCAGGATCGGATTCTTCTGGTGGAGCAGGAATACAAGCAGACATAAAGACAGTTACAGCACTAGGGTCATATGCAATGACAGCAATTACTGCTGTTACAACTCAAAATACTACTGGTGTTAAATCAATAGTAGGCATTAATCCAAAAGAAATATTTAATCAGATTATATTTTCTTCTACAGACATTAAACCAAATGCAATTAAAATTGGAATGTTGAATTCAACAAATGTAATTAGATCAGTAGTAAAAGCATTAATTCAACTTAAAATGCGAGATATTGTTTTGGACCCAGTTATGATTGCTAAAGGAGGTACAAAATTAATTGATAATAATGCAATACATTTTTTAAAATCACAACTAATAAAAAAAGTATTACTTATTACTCCAAATATTCCAGAAGCTGAAATTTTGACTAAAACTAAAATTAAAAATAAAAGGGATATGATTTTTGCTGCTAAAAAATTAATCGAAAACGGAGCAAAAAATGTTCTTATCAAAGGTGGACACTTAAAAAACAAACTGGTGTACGACGTCTATTTAAACAAGACAGATATTAGAATTTTTAGTAGCAGAAGATATAAAACGAGAAACACACACGGGACTGGCTGCACATTATCTAGTGCAATCACAACATTTATATCATGTGGAAAACCTTTAAAGAAATCTTGTGAGCTAGGAATTAAGTATGTAAATTTAGCAATTAAATCTAATCCAAATTACGGCAAAGGCCATGGTCCTATTAATCATCTTAACTCAATGGAAATAAATAAAAAATTTAAATAATGAAAAATATCGTAGTTGTCGGTTCCCAGTGGGGAGATGAAGGAAAAGGAAAGATAGTGGATTGGCTTTCTGAGCAAGCAGATGTTGTAATAAGATTTCAAGGAGGACATAATGCTGGGCACACTTTAGTTATTGAAGGAGTAACGTATAAATTAAGATTACTTCCTTCAGGAATTGTGAGAAAAAATAAAATTTCAATTATTGGTAATGGTGTAGTCGTAGACCCATGGGCGTTGTTAGAAGAAATAGATGAGATAAAATTAAAAGGAGTAGAAATAAGTACAAACAACTTTATTATTTCAGAGTCTGCAAATTTAATTTTACCATTTCATAGGGAAATGGATGAAATTAGAGAAGACTCTGCCGGTAAAGAAAAAATAGGAACAACTAGAAGAGGTATTGGTCCAGCGTATGAAGATAAAGTTGGTAGACGATCAATAAGGGTAATGGACCTTAGGTCTGAGAAAAACTTAGAACAGAGGTTAGAGTCTGTTTTGATTCATCATAATGCAATAAGAAAAGGTTTAGGTAAAAAAATTTTTGAGAAACAAAAGCTTAAATTAGACTTGTTGAAAATTGCCCCTAAAATCTTACAATTTTCTCAACCTGTTTGGCTTAAAGTTAATCAATATCAAAAACAAAAAAAGAAAATCTTATTTGAGGGGGCGCAAGGAGTCTTGTTAGATGTAGACCATGGTACTTATCCATATGTCACCTCGTCTAATACTGTTGCCTCAAGCGCAGCAACCGGTACAGGTTGTGGACCAAATTCAATTAATTATGTTCTAGGAATAACTAAAGCATATACCACTCGTGTTGGAGAGGGACCTTTTCCAACTGAGCTAAAAGATGATATTGGAGAATTATTAGGAACCAGGGGAAAAGAATTTGGAACTGTTACTAGCAGAAAAAGAAGATGTGGTTGGTTCGATGGTGTTCTGGTAAGGCAGAGTATAAAAATTTCTGGGATTGATGGAATTGCACTTACTAAATTAGACGTATTAGATGAATTGGATGA
>MDSV01194558.1_pt1 | contig 11436 bp, 9 predicted proteins | sample 810851 | NCBI WGS metagenome assembly MDSV01 (sample SAMN05326640, study PRJNA326480) | marine metagenome | isolation source: seawater | place: Atlantic Ocean: North East | collected 2012 | reverse complement strand
GATGCCCCACAGACAGTAGCCATGGATGAAGAGCCGTTAGACTCTGTAATTTCTGAAACTATTCTTAAAGTATATGGAAATTTTTCTTTTTCTGGTAATGAAGATTTAAGTGCTCTCCAGGCCAATTTTCCATGCCCAACCTCTCGTCTACCAGTACCAATTCTTCCTGTCTCTCCAACAGAAAAAGGTGGAAAATTATAATGTAACATAAATCTTTCTCTTCTTAACCCTTCAAGACTTTCAATTCTCTGTTCGTCTTCCGTCATTCCTAAAGTTGTTGTTACTAATGCTTGTGTTTCACCTCTAGTGAAAAGTGCAGATCCATGTGCTCGAGGTAATATTCCAACTTCACTTTTTATAGGCCTAACATCTGATAAACCTCTACCGTCTATTCTTTTCTTGGTTTTTAGTATTTTTGTTCTAACAATATCTTTTTCAAGATTTTTTAATTGTAAGAGTATTTCAAGCTCTGAATAAGTCTCATCTCCTTCGAATAAAGACTTGCATTTCTCTGTTGCTAAACTTACTAGATCTGATCTTTTTTTCTTATCTTTTTCAGAAAATGCTTTTTCTAAATCTTTTGTAAGTTCTTTAGAAATTTTATCTTTTAATTTACTAAAATCCTTATCTTCTATTTTCCATTGTTCTTTTGAACATTTTTTTTTTAAATTTTCTATTGCATTAATAATTGGTATAAATTTTTCATGACCAAATTTAACAGCATCTAACATTTGCGACTCGGTCAAACCTGAAGCTTCGGACTCAACCATTAATACTGCATCTTTTGTACCAGCAACAACTAAGTCTAACTTGGATTCTTTTAATTGTTCTTTTGATGGGTTTAAAATATATTTATCATTTATATAACCAACCCTTGACGCAGCAACAGGACCTTGGAATGGTAATCCTGAAATAGATAAAGCTGCAGAGGAAGCAATAATAGATAAAATGTCAGCTTCATTTTCATTGTCATAAGAAAGCACTGTTGGTAAAACTTGAACTTCATTTCTAAAACCATCAGGAAATAATGGCCTAATAGGTCTATCAATTAATCTTGAAATTAATGTCTCTGACTCGGTTGGCCTTGCTTCTCTTTTAAAATAACCGCCTGGAATTTTTCCAGCAGCATAATACTTTTCTTGATAGTTTACTGATAAAGGAAAGTAGTCAGTTTCTGGATTAGCTTCTTTCGCACCTACCACAGTAGAAATTACAACTGTATCTCCACATTTTGCGATTATAGCTCCATCAGCCTGTCGAGCTATTTTGCCAGTTTCCAGAATAATCTTTTTGCCTTCTAATTCTATTTCTTCTTTAAATATTTTAAACATTTACTTTCTTAAATTTAATTTTGCTATTATATTTTTATAAGATTCTATATTATTATTTTTTAGATAATCTAATAAACGTTTTCTTTGGTTTACAGCTTTAACTAGTCCTCTTGTAGAATGCTTGTCACCTTTATTTTTTTTAAAATGTTCAGATAAATTATTAATTTTTTCACTTAATAATCCAATCTGAATTTCTGAAGATCCTACATCTTTAGAATTAATTTTTAACGAGCTGATTATTTCTTTTTTTTTGTTTGTCATAATTATTTGTTTTTTTGTATTAATTTTTCTATTTTTTCAGCATAATCAAATGATTTATCACTAACAAATGAAACTTTAGGCAAAAATTTCATATCTACTTTTTTTGATAAAGCTCTTCTAATTTGATGAGAAAATTCAGTTAATTTGTTAACTGCATTATCCGCATTTTTTCCACCTAGTGGTATTACGTAAGCTCGCGCATTTTTAAGATCAGGACTCATTCTAACTTCAGTAACAGTAATATTTTTAGTTTCTAAAACTGGAACCTTAGCTTCATCTCTTAAAAAAATTTGACCAAGTGATTGTTTTATCAACTCTCCAACTCTTAATTGTCTTTGAGAAAATGGTGCATCATTTTTTTTAACCATTAAATTCTTCTTTCTGTTTCTATAATCTTGTAAACTTCAATTACGTCTTTTTCTTTAAAATCTGCAAAATCTTTGAGCGTTATACCACACTCGAGACCCGCAGCTACTTGTTTTGTTGCATTTTTTTCCCTGAAAATACTACCTATTGATCCTGTATATAGTACATTTCCATCTCTTATCAACCTAGCATTTAAATTATTTATTATTTCACCATCAATAACTTTTGATCCAGCGACCTTACCAATTTTTGAAACTTTAAAAATTGCTTGAACTTCGGCAGATCCTATTACCTCTTCTTTAACGTCTGGTTTCAACAAACCTGACAAAGCACTATTTATAAAATCCAAAGCTTCATAAATTATATTAAAAAATTTAACAGTTATTTTATTGCTTTCCGCGAGTCTTTTTGCTTCTTTATTTGGTCTGACATTAAAACCTATTACTATAGCATTTGAAGCTCCAGCTAACGTTACATCTGTTTCAGTAATTACACCAATATTTGATAAAATTATTTTTGGTATAACTTCTTCATGCTTAATTTTTTCAATTGCAGTTTTTAATGCTTCGCTTGATCCATGTACATCTGATTTAATTATTATAGGCAATTCCTTCGGCCCCGAACTTTCCTCAAAAGCTGACTCTTTGTTTGCAACTATAGTAGGAGCTTGCTTTGATTTATTATGTTCAATTCTATAATCGTTAATCTCTTTAGCTTTCTCTTCAGATTCAACGACTACAAAATCATCTCCAGCAGAAGCAGACTTGTCCATTCCTAAAATTTCTACAGGAGTAGAAGGTAATGCCATATCTACATTTTGGCCTTCGTCATTAATCATGGCTCTTATTTTTCCCCAAGTATTACCACTAACAAAAAAATCTCCTTTTTTTAATTTTCCATTTGTAACTAATACTGTAGATACTGGCCCTTTACCTTTATCTATTCTGGACTCCAAAATAACTCCTACGGCAGGTCCATCAAAATTTGATTTTAAATCAAGAAGATCAGATTGTAGAATAATATTTTCTTTTAATTTATCTAAATTTTTTTTCGTTGTGGCTGAAACTTCAGAAAATAAAGTGTCACCACTGAGTTCTTCTGCAATTAATTCATATTGTAAAAGTTCGTTTTTAACTTTTTGTGGATTTGCTGCTGGTAAATCTATTTTGTTAATTGCTACTATAATCGGTACTTTTGCTGCCTTTGCATGTTTTATAGCTTCAACTGTTTGTGGTTTTACACCATCATCAGCTGCAACAACTAGTACGACTATATCTGTTACTTTGGATCCTCTTGCCCTCATTTCGGTAAAAGCAGCGTGTCCAGGAGTATCTATAAATGTAATACTTTTATCTTCTTCAGTTTTTATTTTATATGCACCAATATGTTGAGTTATACCTCCGTGTTCTTGACTAACAACATTAGTCTTTCTTAAAGCATCTAATAATGATGTTTTGCCATGATCAACATGCCCCATAACTGTAACTATCGGAGATCTAGATATTAAATTTTTATCATCTTTTTTAATATGTTTCGTAATATTTAAGTCAGGTTTCTTTTCTCTTATTGGAATATTTCCAAATTCTTTTACTAAATATTCAGCTGTATCTGCATCGATACTATGATTAATAGTTGCCACAACGCCCATACCTAGCAAATGTTTAATTATACCACTAGCCTGCATAGCCATTCTATTTGAAAGCTCTTTAATAGTAATTTTATCAGGAATATTAACTTCGTGTACGACCTTTTTAGTTTCTATATTTTTTTCTGAAATTTGATTTTTCTTTTCTTTTAACCTTGCTCTTTTAACTGATGCTAAACTTCTTTCCTTACCATCTAATGCATCATCATCTAAGGCTTTGGATAAGGTAAGTTTATATTCTCTTCTTGAAGTAAATCCTTTTTCCTTTCCAGTACTTTTTTTCTGTAAATTATCTTCCTTTACGCTTTTAAATCTTTTGGTGGCTCGCTCTTCAGCCATTTTTCTAATATCAAAATTTCTATTTATTGCTGGTTTTTTTGTTGATGGTCCGCTAGAAGGATTGGGTTTACTATAGTTATCGTCTTTTTTTTGAAATTTTCTCTCTCCCCATCTTCTTGGTGCTCTTTTTTCTATAACAACAGATGTTTTGCCCCTGCTTTGAGAGTAATTTGGTGCATTATAGGATTTTTTCGTAGTTACGCTTAAAGTTAATTTTTTTTTCTTTATTTTTTTTTCTTCCATAAAACATTTCCTTTACTCAAAAATAATTTTTCTAGCATTTAAAATTAAATCATCTGCTTCATTTCTTGTTAAAGCAAACTCCTCTAAATATCCATCTATCTTAAATTTAACACCTTTTTTTTCATCATAACCGCCTATTAACTCATCAGTAGAAAGTTCTGCAAAATCTTTTAATGTTTTAATTTTTTTTTCACCAAGCGTTAATAACATTCCTGGTGTTAAACCTTTGTGATTAATTAAATTATCATCTACTCCAAGGTCTTTTAATTTTTTTCCAATATTTTCTTTTTCTTTAATTAAATATTCTCCTGCGCGCTCTTTTAATTCTTTAGCTGTATTTTCATCTATTCCTTCAATCTTAGAAATTTCTTCTGGTTCAGCTTTATCAATTTCCTCAATTGATGAAAAACCTTCGGCTACTAGAAGTTGACCTAAAGTCTCATCCACTTCTAAATTTTTTATAAATATTTCTGTTTTATCTTTAAATTCTAATTGTCGTTTTTCCGACTCTTCTTTTTCCGTTAGTATATCTATTTCAAAATCAATTAATTTTGATGCCAACCTAACATTTTGTCCTCTTCTACCTATTGCCTTACTCAAATTTTCTTCTGTTAAAATAACTTCAATCCTTCTATTTTGATCATCAATAATTACCTTTTGGATTTGTGCAGGAGCCAAAGCATTTACTACTAGTGTGGCAATATCTTCCGACCAGTGAACTATATCTATTTTTTCTCCAGAAAGTTCATTAACCACCGATTGCACTCTACTTCCCCTCATACCAACACATGCGCCTACTGGATCAATTGAGGAATCTTTTGAATGTACACAAATTTTCGCTCTACTACCTGGGTCTCTAGCAGATGATTTAATCTCTATAATACCATCATAAATCTCTGGAACCTCTTGGAAGAATAATTTTTCCATAAATTTTGGATGAGCTCTTGATAAAAATATTTGTTGTCCTTTATTTTCTCTAATAACATCATAACAATAAGCTTTAATTCTATCCCCTGTTTTTAAAATTTCTCTAGGTATTAATTCTTCTTTTCTAATAATAGACTCTGCTCTATTCAAATCTACTATAACATTTCCATATTCAAGTCTTTTAACAATACCACTTAAAATTTCATCTTTTTTATTAATAAAATCATTATACTGTCTTTCCCTTTCCGCGGCCCGAACACTTTGAGTAATAACTTGCCTAGCAGTTTGTGCAGCTATTCTTCCAAAATCAACTGGAGGCAATTCTTCAAATATCTCGCTACCTATTTTTTTAAAGCTTTTGTTATCTGAAATCTTTTCTGCATCCTTTGATGAAATTTCAGTATCTAAATTTTGGGGAGCAGTAACAATTGTTAACACTTTGTGTAAACTTATATCACCACTTTCTCTATCAATTTTTGCCCTAATATCGTTTTCAGATCCAAACTTCGTTTTTGCTGCCTTCTGAATTGCTGACTCCATTGAAGTTAATATTATTTCTTTATCAATAGATTTTTCCATAGCGACAGCTTCTGCTATTCTTAAAAGCTCAACTTTATCTGATCTTTGGTTCAACATAATTTATTTTGTTTACTCTAAAAAAAAATGGGCAAAAGCCCATTTAGGTTTTCCAGGTAACTTAACTGTTATTTAAGTTAAATTTAGATTTTTTTCAAGTTTTACTTTTTAAAAACTCCCATTTTGTCAGTTTTTTCCCAAGAAAATTCACCATTTGATCCTGGTTTTCGTCCAAAATGACCGTATGCTGATGTACATTCGTATATGGGTTTATTTAAAGATAACATCTCTCTAATTCCTCTTGGGCTTAAATCAAAATTATCATTTATTAATTTTTCTACATATTTTGATTTTTCTTCATCTCCATCAAAAAGATCAACATAAATAGATAGTGGTTTAGAAACACCAATTGCATATGCAAGTTGGATCAAACATTTATCTGCAATTTTTGAAGCAACGATATTTTTTGCTACATATCTTGCGGCATACGCTGCTGATCTATCCACTTTACTCGGGTCTTTTCCAGAGAAAGCTCCTCCGCCATGTGGCGCGGCACCACCATAAGTATCAACTATAATTTTTCGACCTGTTAAGCCAGAATCTCCATCTGGTCCACCTATTATAAATTGACCTGTTGGATTTACATAAAATTCTTCATCTTTTAATTCGTTTAATAACTCTTTAGGAATGGCTTTTTCTAAATATGGTCTAACAATTTCTTTTACCTGTGCTTGATTTACTTTTGGAGAGTGTTGGGTAGAGATAACTACAGATGTAACTTTTTTTGGTTTTCCATTTTCGTACATCATTGTAACTTGACTTTTTGAATCTGGCTCCAATTTATCTGCGCTTCCATTTTTTCTATCTAATGCCATTAATTCTAAAATTTTATGAGAATAATAAATAGGTGCAGGCATTAAAACTTCAGTTTCGTTACATGCGTACCCAAACATTATACCTTGATCACCGGCACCTTCATCTTTGTTACCAGATGAATCAACTCCCATTGCGATGTCAGCTGACTGAGAATGTAAGTGAACATCAACGTCGCAATTTTTCCAATGAAAACCTTTTTGCTCGTATCCTATATCCTTAATACACTCACGAACTTTTTGTATTAAATCTTCTTTTTTTATTTCTGGTCCTCTTGTTTCACCAGCCAAAACAACTTTGTTTGTGGTTGTCAAAGTTTCGCATGCAACTCTAGCTAAAGGTTCTTTAGATAAATATGTATCCACCACCATATCTGATATACGATCACAAACTTTATCTGGATGACCCTCTGAAACTGACTCACTTGTAAATAAATACGATTTTTTACTCATTAGATTTAAATTTTTTTAAAATTAAGATAAGGAATATATACAACAAAATTATTAAAAAAAATATTTTATTTCCATAATTGGAAAATAAAGTTGATCCAGTATATTGCGGCATTTTGTGCTCAACATTACCTGATTCACTCCTATCTAGAAATTTAAGAGATCTACCGTTTGGGTCAATCAAACCCGAAACGCCTTTATTTGCTGATCTTGCAATAAAAACTCCTTCTTCAACCGATCGATAAATTGCTTTTGTATAATGTTGGTATGGACCTATTGAATCTCCAAACCAAGCATCCTCGGAAATATTAATAACTAAGTCAGGATATTGTCTTTTTGTTTTTATTTTACCTGGATAAATTATTTCATAACAAATTAATGGAAGTATTAATTTTTCATTATATTCATTACTTAATTTTATTATTTTTCTATCTTGCCCTGGTGAAAATGAACTGTACCCTGGAGTAATTTTTTTTAAACCAATTTTAGATAAAGCTTTTTCAAAAGGTAAAAATTCACCGAATGGAACAAGGTTGAGTTTATTATATACTGATATAACTTCCAATTTATTATTTAAAATTACAAGGCTATTAAAATATTTTTTATTATTTAAATCATCGATATTAACAAAATTATTTATTCCAAGAGCAATTAAATGATTTTCAGAAAATTTATCTAAAAATAAATCCTTATATAAAACTATATTATCTAAATATGATTGATAAAATATTCCTTCTGGCCAAATAAATAGAGTTTTTCTATCTTTTATCGGTTGACTAATTCTTATTAATCTTTCTAACTGTTGTAACTCACTGTTGTAACTGTAATCTTCCATTGAAAAGTTTGGTGAAACTATTTTTACATAAATATTTCTATCGAAGTTATAATTACTATTGTTAATCTTATGTGACCCATAAAAATAATTTCCTATAAATATTAATAAAAAAAGTATAGAAAAAATAATATTGCTTTTAATTATTTTATTTTTAAAAAAAATAAATGGAATACAAAAAAAAGTTAAAGATATTAAACTTAGAGAGTAAGAACCTATTAATGAAAGTACTTGAATAGATTCTATTGACCAAGACCACGTATAAGCAATTAGATTCCAAGGAAAACCTGTAAATAAATTTCCTCTTAGATATTCAAATATAGAAAAAACTAATGAAAAAAGTAAAATAAAATAAATATTTTTTTCAGAAAAACGACCTATTATTAAAATTGCTAATCCAAAAAATAAGGATAAAAATAGAGGTATTAATATTAAAGCAAATGGGATTAATTCTTTAAATATATCGTCATGTGTTAATGATATAGAAATCCAATAATTACCAAAAAGAAAAAAACCAAATCCAAAAGAAAGTCCAATGTAGAAAAAAAAACGATTCGATTTTTTTATTCTATATACTGATTGGGTTCTTTTTTTTACCAAATAAATTAAAAACAAAAGTATTGGAAAAGTAAAAAAATTTACAAATGTAAAATTATACGGAGAAAAACTAAATATCGTTATTACACCTAGTAAAAATGGTGCAAAAAATATAACAAAAAATTTATTATTTAGTAAAGTATTCAAATTAAATTTAAGATCCTTTTTTCAAATTTACTCATTTTAAAATAATCTTTATTTTTAATATGGTCATAGCCTAATAAATGCAAAAATCCATGTACCCATACTTTATCAAATTCTAATATAAAACTATTTTTTTTCGACCTTTTATTAATAATCTCATAACACACTGCTATATCTCCTATGTAAATATTATTTTCCTTTACTAAACTTAAGTTTTTTGATGAAAAAAAAGGAAATGACAAAACATCTGTAGTTTTGTTACGTTTTCTAAATTTTTTATTAAGTTTTTTTATATTTAAAGAGTTTGTAAGTAAAATAGTAAAAACTATATTTTTATTTTTAAATAACCTTGTAAGTAACGAAATCTTTCTTAATTTTTTATTAAAGTATTTTTGGGGTCTTTGGATTTTTTTATGCCAAGATTTATTGTCTATCTCAACATTAACCTTTATCATTGGTATTCTTTTTATATGCTTCAACGATTTTTGCTACCAAAGGATGTCTAATTACATCGTTTTGATCAAAATTAACAATTGATATCTCTTTAATTCCTTTTAGTATGTTTTGAGACTGAACTAGACCTGACTGATTCTTATTTGGTAAATCTATTTGTGATGGATCTCCATTAACAACTAATTTTGAATTTTCACCAATTCTGGTAAGAAACATTTTAATTTGTGTTTGTGTTGCATTTTGTGCCTCGTCAAGAATTGCAAAACAATTTTTTAATGTACGGCCTCTCATAAAAGCAAGTGGAGCTATTTCAATTTCTCCTATTTCAATTTTTTTTTGAATTTTTTCATAATGAAACATTTCGTGAAGAGAGTCATACAAAGGTCTTAGATAAGGATCGATTTTTTCTTTCATATCTCCAGGTAAAAAACCTAGTCTTTCTCCTGCTTCAACAGCTGGTCTTGATAAAATTATTCTTTCAACTTTTTTTTCTAACAACATTGTTAACGCAACTGCTACAGCTAAATATGTTTTTCCTGTTCCTGCAGGTCCTAGCGACATAACTATTTGATTATTTTTTAATGCTCTTACATACTCTTTTTGTTTTTTTGTTCTTGGAATTACTGATCTCTTTGGTGTTTTAATAATTTCTTCCAAAGGCTGAATGGTCGTTTGATTTTTGTTTTCTTTAATCATCTCATTATTTAATGAAGTAAGTATATCATTCCTATCTATTTTTTTATCAGATCTAAATCTCTCTATTAAATACTCAATAGCATCTTTAACTTTTTCATTTGCATATTTTTCGCCTTTAATTGCAATTGAATTCCCTCTAAAAAAAATTTTTGACCCGCTAACCTTCTCAAGTTCTTTTAGATTATTATCAAAAGAACCCACGATCTCCATTAAAATTTCATTATTAAATATATTAATATTTATTGAATTATCTTCCCCATAGATTATGGAAACTTCTTTACCATTTTTATTTTGTTTATTTATTTTCACTAATTTAAGCTGCTTTAATTTTGTTATTAATACTAAATCCAAATAAACTTTTTTTACTATAAGATGTTACTTTAACATTAACTAAATCTCCTGGATTAATGTTTTTTGACTCAAATATTATGGGTGTCATATATTTAGTTCTACCAAAGTATTTGTCATTTTCATTTACTTTGTTTTCGACTAGAATTTCACAATATTTATTTAAGTAATTTTTATTATTATTAATTTGTATGGTTTCTAAAACACTTTGTAATTTTTTTAATTTTTCTAAATTTTCTGATTTGTTATTAACTTTTTTTGTCGCAGCTGGTGTACCTGGTCTTGGACTAAATATAAAAGAATAAGAATTAATAAAACCAACTTCTTTTATTAAATCAATTGTATTTTCAAAATCTTTTTCTGTTTCTCCAGGATATCCTACAATAAAATCACTAGATATTTTGATATCTTTATTAGCCTTATTTAATTTTTCAATTATTGATAAATAATATTCTCTCGTATGTTTTCTATTCATTTTTTTTAAAATTTCATTAGAACCACTTTGTATAGGTAGATGTAAAAAAGGAGAAAGTTTTTTACAATCTTTGAAACAATCAATTAAATCATTGGTCATATCTTTTGGATGTGATGTGGTATACCTTATTCTACTTATTTTTTTTAGGCTATTCAATTCTCTAATTATTGAAGAAAGTTTGTAAGATTTTTTTTGTTCAACAAAATTATATGCATTAACATTTTGTCCAAGTAAGATAATTTCTTTTGTTCCCATATCGATTAAATTACCTGCTTCTTTAATAATTTGTTTAAAAGATCTTGAGTGCTCAGGACCTCTGGTGTAAGGAACTACACAAAAATTACAAAATTTATCGCAGCCTTCTTGGATAGTTACATAAGATGAAATTTTATTTTCAGAGTGTGGAATTTTTTGTAATTCATCAAATTTTTTTATTACATCAAATTCTGTTTCGTTAAATTTTTGTTTTTTTTCTTTATACTTTAAAATTAAATCAGTAATTTTGTGGTAAGATTGTGGTCCTATTACCATGTCAATATATGGTTCGCGTCTAATCATTTCGTTGGACTCTGCTTGAGCAACACATCCAGAAATTATCATTATTGGTTTTTTTAAATTTTTAAAACTTTTTTTGATTCTACCAATTTCATCATAAACTTTTTCCTTAGCTTTTTCCCTAATATTGCATGTATTCAAAACTATGCAGTTGGCATCTTTTTTAATTTCAGTTTTTGTAAAACCGATTTTAGAGGTTAAATCATAAATACGATTTGAATCATATTCATTCATTTGACATCCAAAAGTTTTGATAAATATTTTCTTAGACAATTTTTTTATTTTTTAATTTTTGAACCATATAATTCTAATCTATGATCAACAAG
>MDSV01121931.1_pt1 | contig 11436 bp, 11 predicted proteins | sample 810851 | NCBI WGS metagenome assembly MDSV01 (sample SAMN05326640, study PRJNA326480) | marine metagenome | isolation source: seawater | place: Atlantic Ocean: North East | collected 2012 | reverse complement strand
CTCCTCCAGCTAATTTTGCTAATCTTTCTTGAAGTTTTTCTTTATCGTAATCAGAAGTTGTTTCTTCTATTTGCTGTCTAATTGAATTACATCTTGCTTCGATATCAGCTTTTTTTCCAGATCCAGCTACTATTGTACTATTATCTTTATCAATTTTAACTTTTTTACAAGATCCGAGATCATTAATTTTTACATTTTCTAATTTAATTCCAATATCTTCAGAGATTACTTGACCACCAGTTAATATTGCAAGATCATCAAGCATTGCTTTTCTTCTATCTCCAAAACCAGGAGCTTTAACAGCAACAACCTTTAATCCTCCTCTAAGTTTGTTAACTACTAGAGTAGCCAAGGCTTCGCCTTCAACATCTTCTGAAATTATCATGAGAGGTCTTCCGGCCTGAACTACAGATTCCAATAAAGGAACCATAGATTGTAGATTAGCTAATTTTTTTTCGTGTAATAAAATAAGAGGATTTTCTAATTCAGTTGTCATTTTATCTGCATTAGTTATGAAGTATGGGGATAGATATCCTCTATCAAATTGCATTCCCTCAACAACGTCTAACTCTGTTTCAAGCCCTTTAGCTTCTTCAACAGTAATAACTCCTTCATTACCAACCTTTTGCATTGCTTTAGAAATCATATCACCAATTTCTTTTTCTCCATTAGCAGAAATTGTACCAACTTGTGCTACTTCATCATTACTTTTTACTTTTTTTGAAGATGATTTTAATTTTTCAATAACATGAGCTACCGCGTTATCTAGACCACGTTTAACATCCATAGGATTCATTCCAGCAGTAACATACTTAATACCTTCTCTAACTATTGCTTGTGCAAGAATAGTAGCTGTTGTAGTTCCATCACCAGCTTCATCATTAGTTTTGCTCGCGACTTCTTTAACCATTTGAGCTCCCATATTTTCAAATTTATCTTGAAGTTCAATTTCCTTTGCAACAGTAACTCCATCCTTAGTTGTTCTTGGGGCGCCGTAAGATTTATCTAAAACTACATTTCTTCCTTTAGGACCCAGTGTTACTTTCACCGCATTAGCTAAAGTATCAACTCCTTTTAGCATTTTAGTTCTTGCTTCTGTGTCGAATTTTACAATTTTTGACATTTTATTTTTTTCCTTTCGATATTCCCATGATGTCAGATTCTTTCATTATGCTATATTCTTTTCCATCAATTTTAACTTCGGTACCTGACCACTTTCCAAATAGAACTAAATCACCAATTTTTACATCCATAGGTATAATTTTTCCATCTTCAGTTCTAGTTCCAGATCCCACAGCAACAACTTTTCCTTCTTGAGGTTTTTCTTTAGCTGTATCTGGTATGATTATTCCTCCTGAAGTTTTTTCTTCACTATCCAAAACTTCTATTAAAACACGATCGTGCAAAGGTCTAAATTTCATATTACATTTTCTCCTAAATTTTTATATTGTGATATATAGTGCTGGATACAAAAATATCAATACCCCCCTCAAAAAATTACTATTTATGGCACAAATTCACCAAAATAGTGTATTTTAAATGTTTCTTAAGCTAAGCATCTAGATGTCATGGAAAAGAAATTAATTAAAGGGTTAAGTCAAATTTGCAATAAATATGATGCTTTTTTTATAGACTTATGGGGAGTAATACACAACGGTATACAGTTATACCCTGAAGCTATTGAGAGTTTGAATCAATTAGTTAAATTAAAAAAAAGGTTTGTGCTAATGTCGAATGCACCTCGACCATCAAAAAATGTTGAAAATTTTTTATTAAAGTTGAAAATGGAAAAAATTCTGCTTAAAAATATTTTTACTTCAGGGGAAGCTGCCTTAAAAACATTACAAAAAAATGTTTATGGTAAACATTTTTATCATTTAGGACCCAAAAGAGACAACAGTTTATTTAAAGGATATGAAAAAAATATAAAAGATTTAGATCATGCTGATTTTATATTATGTACTGGATTTTTAGAAAGTAATGAAAATTCATTATTATATTATAAAGATATGTTAAGAAAATATACAAAACTTAAAATGATTTGTACAAACCCAGATTTAGTAGTTCATCGTGGAGACAAACAGGAATATTGTGCTGGCACTCTAGCAGAAATTTTTAAAGAATTAGGAGGGGAAGTTGTTTATTTTGGAAAACCTTATACAGATATATATAATTTTTGTATTAATAAAAATGAAAAAACTTTGGTAATTGGAGATAATATTCGAACAGATATTAAGGGTGCAAATAATATGAAGTTAGATTCGTTATTTATTACAAGTGGCATACACAAAGAAGAATTTCTGAACAAAACAGAAAAAAATTATGATGAGGTTTTAAAAAAATATGGTGTCTCAGCTAATTATTACCAGAAGAGATTAATTTGGTAAATTATGAAAATTTTTAATAACACTTCAATTTCAAAAAATTATAAAAAGGCAGCTATAGCTATTGGTAATTTTGATGGAGTGCACAAAGGTCATCAAAAAGTTTTTAGAGAAACAAAAAAGTTTGCAAAAAAAAATAAGGTAAAATTTGGTGTATTAACATTTACACCATTACCAGTAATGTTTTTTAATAAAAAAATAAAAAATTTTAGGATATCTTCGGAAGAAAATAAATTAAAACTTTTTGTTAAAAATAAAGTAGATTTTTCTATTAATGTCCAATTTAATAAAAAATTTTCTAAAATAACTGCAGAGAATTTTATTAAAAATAATATATATAAAAAAATTAATCCTAAATTATTAGCAGTTAGTAATAACTTTAAATTTGGCAGAAATAGAAAAGGTAATATTAAATTATTAAAAAAATATAGCAAAAAATTTAGCTATAAACTTCTCAATATTAAACCATATAAGTATCTTAGAAAAATAGTTTCCTCTTCCAAAATTAGAAACTACTTAACGAAAGGAAAAATTAGTTTAGCAAATAAATTGCTTTCAAGAACATGGTTTATAGATGGAGTAGTTCAAAGTGGAAAAAAACTTGGAAGAAAATTAGGATATCGCACATGCAACATATATATTGATAATTATATATTACCTAAAGTAGGAATCTATGCAGTTAAAGTTAGAATTAATAATGAAAACAAAATATTTGGAGGAGTTGCTTATCTAGGTTCAAGACCAACGTTTAATGAAAAGAAAGTTTTTTTAGAAGTTAATATATTTGGTTTAAAGAAAAACTTATATAAAAAAAAATTGAGAGTGTATTTTTTAAAATTTTTAAGAGGAGATAAAAAATTTAATAATTCTCAGCAATTAGTAAAACAAATGAATAAAGATGTAATTCATGCAAAAAAAGGTTTAAAAGAAAAGTTAGTGCTATGAGTAAACAAGATATAAATTTACCCAAAACTTCTTTTTCGATGAAGGCTAATTTGCCAAAAAAAGAACCTGAAATTCTAAAAATTTGGAACGAAATAGGTTTATATAATAAATTGAGAGAATCGAGAAAAGGTAAAGATAAATTTGTTTTACATGATGGCCCACCATATGCAAATGGTCATATACATATGGGCACAGCGCTTAACAAAATTCTTAAAGATATAATAACAAGGTTTCATCAAATGAATGGGAAAGACTCAGTTTATGTTCCTGGATGGGATTGTCATGGACTACCAATTGAATGGAAAATAGAAGAGCAGTACAAAAAAAATAAAAAAAATAAAGATGAAGTTGCAATAAAAGATTTTAGATTAGAATGTAGAGAATTTGCAGAAAAATGGATCAAAATCCATATTGAAGAGTTCAAAAGATTAGGGGTTGAGGGCGACTGGAAAAATTTTTACTCAACAATGAGTTTTGATGCGGAGACTCAAATAGTAAGAGAATTAGGAAAATTTTTGTTAAATGGAAGTCTTTATCAAGGGTACAAACCAGTTCTTTGGTCAACGGTAGAAAAAACCGCATTAGCTGACGCAGAAGTAGAATATAAAGATCATACATCAAATACTATTTATACTTCATTTAAAATTAAAAAAACTGAAAAGGATTTTTTAAAGGATAGTCACATTATAATATGGACAACTACACCATGGACTATCCCTGTAAATAGAGCTTTAGCCTATAGTAGTGAAATTAAATATTCAATTATTAAAATTGGAAATGATACTGAATATTTTAAAAATAAAAATATAATTATAGCTAGCGAACTAATTAATAAAGTTTCTGAAGAATGTAATTTTAAAGATTTTAAAATTATTAAAGAATTTCTTGGAAAAGATTTAAAAAATACTATTTGCTCACATCCATTAAAAAAAATGGGGTATGATTATGATGTACCAATGCTAGAGGGTGATTTTGTTACATTAGAGCAAGGAACTGGTATTGTACATGCAGCTCCGAGTCATGGACCTGATGATTTTAACCTCTGCTTAAAACATGGCATCAAAGCTTCAAACACAATAAGTGATGGAGGACTATATTCTGAGGAAGTACCTTTTTTTTCAGGACAACATATTTTTAAAGCAGATATTCAAGTAATAGATAAATTATCAGAAAATAAAAGCTTGTTAGGTAATAGCAAGCTTCAACATAGTTTTCCACACTCGTGGAGATCAAAAGCACCTTTAGTTTATAGAGCAACTTCTCAATGGTTTATTTCTATGGATTTAGATAGTTTAAGAAAAAAAGCACTGAAGGCAATTGATGATACGGTTTTTTTCCCAGAAAGAGGTAGAGCTCGAATAAGATCAATGGTGGAAACCAGACCTGATTGGTGTATTTCAAGACAAAGAATTTGGGGAGTTCCTTTGCCTTTATTTATTTCTAAAAAAACAAAAGAACCTTTAAAAGATTTAGATGTAATAGAAAATATTGCAAAAATTTACGAAAACGAAGGATCAGATTGCTGGTTTACAGATGATCCTCAAAAATTTTTAGGAAAAAAATATAAAAAGGAAGATTACATAAAAACTACAGATATAGTCGAAGTGTGGTTTGATAGCGGAGCCTCTCATAGTTACGTTTTAGAAAAAAGAAAAGATTTGATGTGGCCAGCATCAATGTATCTTGAGGGCTCAGACCAGCATAGAGGTTGGTTTCATTCATCATTATTAGAATCATGCGGAACTAGAGGAAGAGCACCTTACAATAGTATTCTTACTCATGGTTTTGTAGTAGATGGCAAAGGTTTAAAAATGTCTAAATCTACTGGAAATGTTATTGCACCAGAAGAAGTGCTTAAAAAATATGGTGCTGATATTTTAAGAACATGGGTTGCTGCCTCTGATTATTCTGAAGATTTAAAATTAGATTATTCAATTTTAGAGCAGCACGCAGAATCTTATAGAAAAATTAGAAATACTTTTAGGTTTTTATTAGGAAATTTAAAAGATAAAAAAAATAATTTTGATTTAAACTCAGAAGAAATTGAAAAGTGGCCCGAACTTGAACGCTTTATACTTCATCAAGTTTTTTTATTAAATAAAAACTTAGAAGAACACTTTAAAGAGTATAATTTTCATAAACTTTATAAAGAATTAGTAAATTTTTGTTCTTTAGAACTTTCAGCATTTTATTTTGACATTAGAAAAGATAGTCTTTATTGCGACGACTCATCATCAGAAAAAAGAAAAACATGTATTAATTTATTGAATTTAATTTTAGATATGTTGCTAAAATGGTTTGCCCCAATACTATCTTTCACAACTGAAGAAATTTTCCAAATAGTAAATCAGGGACAAAATTCAAGTATTCATTTACAAGACTTTCCAAAAATTCCAAATAAATGGAAAAATGAAAAATTATACGAAAAATGGGAAAAGTTTAAATTAATTAGAAAAGTTGTTAATGCAGCTATGGAAATAGAAAGAGCAAATAAAGTTATAGGATCAAGTCTTGAGGCTGACGTAGAAATTTATTTAGATGAAGACTATTTAAAAATAGTTAACGATTTTGATTTATCAGAGTATTTTATTACATCAAAAGCAACAGCAAAAAAGAATATTAATAATGAAAATCTTTTTACATTAGACCAAGTAGCAGGAATAAAGGTCTTAGTTAAAAAGGCTGAAGGTAAAAAATGTACAAGGTGCTGGAAGATTTTCCCAGGTCCGTGTCAAAGATGTGGAACAAATAATTAATGCAAAAAATTATTATAATTTTATCAATTTTTTCTTTAGATAGAATATCTAAAATTTACTTAATAAATTTGCAAGAAAATGGGGTAAATGTTGATTTTTTTATAACATCATTTTTAAATTTTAATTTAGTTTGGAATACTGGAATTGGGTTCGGTCTAGCGTCAATGGAAAGTAGTATTTATTATCATATTTTAACTCTGATCATAGGATTGGTTAATATTGCACTTATAATTTTTCTCATAAAATCAAAAGGCGTTTATCTTTACCTAATTTCAATAGTAATTGGAGGATCTTTAGGAAATTTGTTTGATAGAATTTATTATTATGCAGTACCAGATTTTATTGATATTCATCTAGGTAATTTTCATTGGTTTATATTTAATGTTGCTGATATTTTTATTACAGTAGGTATAATTGGACTTATTTATATGGAATTAACAAATAAAAAAGAACATCATGTTTAAAAATAAAACAATACTTTTTATATCTTTAATTTTTATCCTTGTGTCTTGCGGTAATGCTTGGGAGTCAACTAAAAGAGGATTAACTGGAGCTAAAAAAAAAAGTAGTGATGAATTTCTAGTGAAAAAAAAAGATCCACTCATCCTACCTCCTGATTTTGAAAACTTGCCATCCCCATCCGAAGGTTTAATTGATGAGGATGAGTCTTTAAGTTTAAAAAAGAAATTAAACACTATATCGATAGATGAAAATGATAACTTGTCAGGAAAATCTACAGAAAATTCAATATTAGAAAAAATTAGAAAACAGTAAATGTTAAAAAAAAAAAATTTTTTTAAAAATTTTTCGTTAAATATTAAAAAATTAAATAATAATTTAAAAAAAACAAAGAAAATATATCAAAACCTTGAAAAAGATATAAATAGTTCTAAAATATCTTTTTTACAAAGTTACAAAAAAAAATATAATTTCAGCTTTTCAGCACAAACAGTTAAAAAATTTTCAAAATATAAGAATATAATTGTTCTTGGTATGGGAGGTTCAGTGTTAGGAGCAAAAGCTATACATTCATATTTACAAAAAAAAATAAAAAAAGAAGTATTTTTTTTTGATAATTTAGACCCAAATTTAAGTTTCAAGTTTAAACATTTACCAAATTTAAAAAACTCTTGTTTTATTATAGTATCAAAATCTGGGAATACATTAGAAACGATTTCCAATTTCTGTGCCAATTTATCAAATCTTAATATAAAAAATAAAGTAATTTTTATTACTGAAATTAAAAATAACAACTTAATAAGTTTGGCTAAAAAGTATAATGCACAAGTTATCGAGCATAAAGAATTTATTGGAGGAAGATATTCTGTTCTTTCGGAAGTTGGAATGTTTCCTGCTGCTCTTATGGGTTTAAAAGTAAAAAATTTTCAAAACTTAAATAAATTTATGAACAATAAAAATTTTACTAATTCCTTGATCTATAATGTTGCATGTATTTATACTTTAAACACAAGTGGAATTAAGAATTCTGTTCTTTTAAACTATAGCTCTAAATTAGAAAATTTATGTGAATGGTATAAGCAACTTGTTGCTGAAAGTTTAGGAAAAAATGGAAAAGGAATTACACCAATAATATCTTCTTGTCCCAAAGATCATCATAGCATCCTACAATTATTTTTGGACGGTCCTAAAGATAAATTCTTTACTTTTATCAACTCAAACGAAAAAGCTGCAAAAAATAAAATTAAAAAATCTTCAATCCCAATTAATATGAAATTTTTAAAAAATAAATCTTTAGAAGATATAATTAGAGCACAATTTAAAGCAACCCAAAATGTTTTTATATCAAAAAAAATTCCATTTAGAGAAATTTTATTTAACAAAAATAACGAAGAAGAATTAGGTATGATTTTTTCGTTTTTTGTTTTAGAGACCATGCTTTTAGCCCAGTTAATGAAATTAAATCCATACGACCAACCTGCTGTAGAACAAGTCAAAAAAGAAACTAATAAATTTCTATAACTTTATATTTTACCAAAAATTATTTTTGAAACGCCATATATTTTTTCTTCGAGAATTTTAAAATATTCTGGAAAATCATCTTTTTTATTTTTTTCTCTATGTAAAATTATAATTCCATTTTCTTTTGATAACTTTTTACTATTAATTAGTTCAATTAAATTTTTTATATTTTTATTTTTAAAAGGAGGATCGCAAAAAATAAGATCAAATTGTTTTTGAAAAATATTTTCTTTATCAATTAAGCTAAAAACATCATTAAGGAATATTTTTGTATTATTTTGAAGTTTTAACTTTTCTATATTTTTCTCTAAAATTAATACGGCATTTTTTGATTTTTCTACAAAAAATACGCTATCTGCTTCTCTTGATAGGCATTCCAATCCAAATGATCCTGTGCCAGCATATAAATCTAAAATTTTTGATTTTTTTATTTCAAACTTAATTTTATTAGAATGTATCAATAAATTAAAAAGATTCTCTCTGGCCATATCTCTTAATGGCCTAGTATCCTTATTTTTTATTTCATTTAAAGTAGATCCTTTAAGTTTTCCTGCTATAATTCGCATAATTAACTATTTTTTATTACTCTCCAACCAATATCATTTCTAAAAAAACCATCATTCCAATTTATTTTACCTATATTAGATAAAGATTTTTCTCTAGCTAGGGTTAAATTTTTAGATAATGATGTTACGCTAAGCACTCTTCCACCATTTGAATAAAATTTATTATCTTTTTTATAAGTACCAGCATGAAATATTTGATTTTTTATATTTATTGATACAGATGATAAATTTTTTATCTCACTATTTTTTATATAATTAGATGGATAGCCTTTAGCGCATAATACAATCGTAATACAACTATCATTATTCCATTCTATTTTTATTGTGTTCAATTTATTTCTATTTACACAATCTAATATGGAGACTAAATCCGTTTTTAGTCTCATCATCAAAACCTGACATTCGGGGTCTCCCATTCTAACATTATATTCAATTAAACTTGGTTCTCCATTTTTAATCATTAACCCGGCATACAAAAAACCTTTATAAGAATAACCAAGATCTTTAATAGCTTTAAGTGTTGGCTCTATTATTTTTTTTTGAATTTTTTTCTCAAGTTGATCTGTAAGTATAAGTGGAGGAGAATAAGCTCCCATACCTCCTGTGTTTGGCCCAACATCACCTTCACCAACTTTTTTATGGTCTTGAGCAGAACCAAAAAATTGATAAGACTCATCGTCAACAATTACAAAATAACTTAACTCTTCTCCATCAAGAAATTTTTCTAAAACTACTTGCGTTGATGATTTAAATTTTCCATCTAAAATTTCTTTAGTACTTCTTAAGGCTTCTTGAATAGAGTTGCAAACAACTACCCCTTTTCCAGCTGCAAGTCCGTCGGCTTTGACAACTATTGGGGCACCATTTTTTTTTATAAAATTGGATGCTTCATCAAAACTATTAAAAATACCAAAATCTGCCGTTGGAATATTATTTTTTTTACATATATTTTTCATAAATGCCTTAGAGCCTTCTAGCTGTGAAGAAAATTTATTAGGGCCAAAAACCTGAATTTTTTTTTCATTTAAATAATCAACTATACCGCCTACCAAAGGTTGCTCTGGACCAACTACAACCATATCAATTTCCTTTTTTTTTAGAATTTTATAAATTGCATCAAAGTTCAGAATATCTTCTTCTATATTTTCTGCTATTTCTTGAGTGCCAGCGTTTCCTGGTATACAAAATAATTTCTTAACTTTTAGAGATTGTTTTAATTTATAGCAAATTGCATGCTCCCTACCACCACTTCCTATTACTGCTACTTTCATATATTATATGTTTATTAATAATTAAATATATATGAACATAAATAAAGCAAAGGTAAAATTTAATCCAAGCAATTTTGAAATTGTTGAGAAGGGCGATTATGTAGTTTGCTCTGTTTCAGGAAAAAACATCCCATTAAATCAACTTACTTATTGGAATGTAGAATTGCAGGAGGCATATTTTTCACCAAAAGAAGCTCAACAAAGATATGAAGAATTAAATAGAAAATGAGAATTTTTTTAACAATCCTTTTCTTACTAATTACAACCTCTAGTTTTGCAGTTACATTTAAAGGTAAGTTTATTCAAGGTTCATTTATCTTAGGAAAAACTGACCCAAATTCTGAGATTATTATTGATAAAAAAAAAGTAAAAGTTACTTCTGATGGTTATTTTGCTTTTGGATTAGGTAGAGATAGAAAAAATGATGTTGTGATATTAATAAACAATAAAAAGATAATAAAAAAAGTTTTTAAGAGAGAATATAAAATTCAAAGAATTGATGGTCTTGAAGAAAAAAAAGTAACTCCTCCCGAAGAAGTTTATGAAAGAATTAAAAGAGAAAATAAATGGATTGGAGAAGCTAGAGCTATCAATAGTGATCTAACTTTTTTTAAAAATAAGTTTATTAATCCACTTGATAACGCAATTGTTACTGGTGTTTATGGAAGTCAAAGAATTTTAAATGGTAAACCTAAGTGGCCACATTATGGTATAGATTTTGCTGCAGATAAAGGAACAGAAATAAAAGCTATGTTAGGTGGAATAGTAACAATGGCAGAACCTGATTTATTTTATACTGGTGGTACTTTAATATTTGATCACGGACATGGAATTTCAACACTGTACATGCATATGGAAAAATTATCAGTTAAAAAAGGTCAAAAAGTAAAGCAAGGAGATATAATTGGAACAGTTGGATCTACCGGAAGATCAACAGGAGCTCATTTAGATGTTAGACTTAATTGGTTTAATGTACGTTTAGATCCTGCAACAGTTCTTGATATAAAGTGATTAAAAATAAAGAATATATAATTAACCCTAGCGCACTATCTTATTTTTGCCCGCACTGTGAATATTTAAGACAAAATTATAATCTTGTTAATAAATCTATTTCGGCAGGTATTACAGGAGAATTAGACGGAATAGAAAAGAATTTTTTTTTAGGAGATTGTAGAAAAATTGATAAAAATTTACCAAAAGGTGAAACTATAGATCCTTTCAATATATATTTTTATACAAAAGTTTTATACGACGAAAAAAGAAGACCATTTAGAATTATGGGGAAGGGTGATGCGATTATTAAATTTGAAGATGGAACATGCGGAATTATAGATTATAAGACTTCAAAATTTGAAAAAAATGAAAACAACAAAAAAGACTATTTTACAAGCGAAAAATTACAAGAAAAGATTGATATGTATAATCCTCAGTTACATGCATATTTTATGCTTTATTCTAATCTAGAAACAGATAAATCTTTTTTAAAACAAATGCATATAAAAAGATATCCTAGGGCAAAAGATCCAGTAAAAAT
>MDSV01115158.1_pt1 | contig 11437 bp, 9 predicted proteins | sample 810851 | NCBI WGS metagenome assembly MDSV01 (sample SAMN05326640, study PRJNA326480) | marine metagenome | isolation source: seawater | place: Atlantic Ocean: North East | collected 2012 | reverse complement strand
ACAGATACCGCTAAATCTTGAATAGATTCTTCTTTCTTAGTTGCTGTAACTACAACTTCTTCAATTTCTTGAGCAATAACATTCAAAGAAAAAATTAAAGATAAGCATGCACAGAAACTAAAAGATAACTTTAAAAATTTGTTCATATTAACCCCCCTAATAATGGCTTTATTGAACTTATAATCTCTTGTAACTATATCATTATAAAAGTTATCTACAAAATAAATATATATTTATTATATGTATTTCTTATAATTATAAATAAGTTTTAATTATGCCAGGGATGGCATTTTGAAATTCTTTTTATTGCAAGCCCAGTTCCTTTAAAGATTCCTTCTTTTAATATGACCTCTATTGCATATTGAGAGCACGTTGGCTCAAACCTACATGTTGGTGGAAATAGTGGGGATATAAAATACCTATAAAAGCGAATTGGGAGTATAAAAATCTTTGCTATCATTTGAGTTTATATTTTATTTTCGTTAATAATTTCTTTAATTGCATTATCTAATTTCAATATATTAGTTTCCTTGCTTCCAATTCTTCTAATTGAGACAGTTCTATCATTTTTTTCATTATTACCTATTGCTAAGATAATTGGTACTTTCTTTGAGCTATGATCTCTGACCTTATAGCTAATTTTTTCATTTCTAAGATCTACTTTAGCCCTAATGCCCTCTTTTTTAAGCAAATCCAAAATCTCAATTGAATAATCATTCACTTCAGAAATAATTGAAGCAACAACAACCTGTTGTGGAGCAAGCCAAAATGGGAGTTTTCCAGCATAATTTTCAATAAGGATGCCTATAAATCTTTCAAAAGAACCTAAAACTGCTCTATGTATCATAACCGGAGTATGTTTTTTACCATCTTCACCAACATATTTAGCATCTAATCTTTCTGCAAGATTGAAATCTAATTGAAAGGTGCCACATTGCCACTCTCTTCCAATTGCATCAGTAAGAACAAAATCTAATTTAGGTCCATAAAATGCCCCATCTCCTTCATCAATTCTATACGGATAACCCAAATTCTTAATTGCGGCCTCAAGCGCATCTTCAGCTTTATCCCATATTTCGTCAGATCCAACTCTCATTTCTGGTCTTGTAGATAATTTGATATCAAATTCTTTAAATCCTAGATCAGCATATAGATCTGATAAAAACTCTATGAACAACCCTGTTTCAGATTCTATTTGATCTTCAGTGCAAAAAATATGTCCATCGTCTTGAGTAAATGCACGAACCCTCATTAAGCCATGCATAGTCCCAGATGGCTCATATCTATGACATAAACCAAATTCAGCATATTTTAAGGGCAGATCTTTATATGATTTTATTCCTTGATTGTATATTTGAACATGGCCAGGACAATTCATAGGCTTTAGAGCATTGACTCTCTTTTCATTTGCATGCTCTTCATCAACTTCAGTGATGAACATGTTTTCACGATATTTATCCCAATGTCCTGAAGCCTCCCATAACTTTCTATCAATAACTTGAGGAGTATTAACTTCAATATAATTATTCTTTTGCAACCTATTTCTAACAAAATTTCTTAAATTTCTATAGATAGTCCATCCATCAGGATGCCAAAATACCATTCCTGGTGCTTCATCTTGAAAATGAAATAAGTCCATTTCTTTTCCTAGTTTTCTGTGATCTCTTTTCTCAGCTTCTTCAAGATCATTTAAGTAGCTGTTTAAATCCTTTTCTGAATTCCATGCTGTGCCATAAATTCTTGTAAGCATTTTATTTCTTGAATCGCCTTTCCAATAGGCTCCAGAAACTTTTGTCAGTTTAAAAGAACCAATTAGACTTAAGCTTGGTAAATGTGGCCCTTTACACAAATCAACAAAATTATTCTTGTCTTGGTAATAAAGTTGAAATTCATTCTCTTGATTAGATTCATTAATAATTTCTTGTTTGTATGGCTCATCTAATGATTTAAAAACTTTTAAAGCATCTTTTTTAGAAAAAAGTTTTTTTGTAATGGATGATTTAGATTTAAGAATCTCATGCATTTCGCTTTCTATCTTTTCTAGATCATCAACTGAGATTGTGTCAGACCATTCAACATCATAATAAAAACCGTTATCAATTGTAGGTCCTATTGCAAGCTTACATTTTGGATATAAATTTTTTAATGCTTTAGCTAATACTTGTGCAGTGAGAGTGTGGCGCATAATTTCTTGGCCTTCATCTGAATCAATTGTAATGATTGATATCGAACAATCTCTATTAATTACATCATGTAAATCTTGCTGCTTACCATTAACAATTACTGCAACTGCTGCTTTTGCTAAACCTGAACCAATATCTTTTGCAAGGTCATACCCAGAGGAGCCTTCTGGTAATTCTCTAATGCTGTTATCTGGCAATGTTAATTTCATGCGCATATTATAGATTGGTTGAGCAATTTTTAATAACTCTATTTAATAGGCAAGTAAACTACAGTATTAGTTGAAAGTATCATTATGAAAATTAAACAAGTTATGATCGGTCCCAGGTACACTCTTCCAGTCATGTTAAAAAAGATTCTATTAAAATAAGGAAGAATAAACATCATTGGTACAATTCCAAATAACAGATTTACGCTAAGCCAATTCGTAGTCCAATAAACGGTTCCTGTTAGCGCATAAGTAGTATATTGGATTATTATTATTAAAATTAATCCTAATGAGTTGGCAAAGCCTGCAATTAATCTAGATTGCCATTCGGGTTGATTTTTAAATCGCATCGATCCATTAACTCTTAATGAGTTTGAAAAGAAAAATATAAAAAATAGAGGGAAATACATTAAAAGAACTAATAGCATTTCTGTTTGAAATATTCTAACGCCCATAAACCAAAATCTGTAATCAATATGAAATATAAAGTAATTTAAAAATAAAATTGCGTAATAAATACTAAAAACTAATATCCCTAAAATTATGGTTTTTGTAAGCTCAATTCTTGAAATTTTTAAGCCCCAAGATTTTATATTTACACCGTGATGCTTTCCAAAAAAATAAAACGATAAAAGAAAAATTATAATCCCAATAGAGCCATTCAAGGCTGCCCAAAGCATTACAGAGTTGTTCATTCTTTGAGGGAAAAACCATGTTAATTCCCTATTAGCTGCATCTGCAAACAAAACTTTTGCAATATCAACCATTGGTATAAATGTTATGCATGCTATTGATGCACTAATAAAAAATATTATCCAAAAAACTGTTCTACTTTTTTTTGATTGCTTTGGAAGCGCTTCAGGAATAGGTTTTATTATTTCCTTAAAGAAATTGAATTGAAGTAGCATTTTTGTTAACGGTATTAACATGATCAAAGAAACAACCATATTAATTAATGTAAACAATTCTTTAAATTGCCAAATCTGGTTATTTGGTTCAATTTTGACTGGAAATCCAAATACTCTCTCAAAATAGTTTATTTGATTAGCGGTAGCTTCTTTGTTGTATGGTTGAAAGGGATGAAGAAGTTTCTCGTTAAAAATAACTCTTAAATTATTATCCTCTTTGCTGCCATAGTATTTACCTAGATCTACTTTGTCTATTTGATTATCTTTTTGTAATATATTATTAATAACTCTTAAAGATTCAGGGGCAATTTCCATATTTGCAGCATCCCAACCCTTGAGTTCATTTCTAAAAGCTCCTTCATCATATAAAGCATAACTAATACCCATATTGGATTTAGAGTCTTTTAAGATGTCATCTCTCAGAGTTAAAACATAGCCTGAAATAAAAACTGAATCTAATCTACTTTTTGTTTTTGATTTAATAGCTTTTTTGCCAAAATGATCTGCTCCCCTAATAGCAGCATTCCCACCCATAGAATGTCCTGTAGAGCCAATCTTATCAATATCGACAAATGAGAAATTTCCCTCATAGGCATAATCCACAAGTGCAAACATTCCATACCCTTGAGTTGTTGCTGCCAATCTGCTTCTTGAGGATGAAGACATGCCCTGTGCATATGGATCGATTAATGCAACGGCAAAACCTCTTCTTGAAAGTTCAATTGCAATGTTAGATAAGGCTTCTTTTGATCTTTGAAAACCTGGAACTACAACTATAAAGGGGACTTTATTAGAACTGTCTGCTAATTTAGGTTTATACAAATCATAAACCAAAGTTTGGCCATTATCTGTTTTAAGTTTTTTGAGTTCGATATCTACATTGCTAAAACTCGTTTGAATCATAGATGCAAAAAAACTTGCAATAAAAATAATACCAATGCATACAAATAAAAACTTATTATTTTTTATATAGTTGGCCATAATTTAATATAAAAAAATTATTCTAATGCCTTCTTAGTTAAATGGATATAACAAATCCCTCCTAAGGATTGATTGTAGGTTCGATTCCTACAGAGGGCACCATAAAAAGAGCTGACATTAGCCAGCTCTAATTATCTTATTTCAAATAAATAAAATTAGTCTTCAAAGTCAGATGCTTGTGTTCTATGAACTCCACCATAGCTAGCAGATGAATAGTGAGCAGTTTTTAGTACCCAGTTTCCGTCCTCTTTAACCCAATTCATAGAAACTCTAGTCCTATAATCACTCATATTACCATCATTTCCAACCATGCCTTCTGAATAAAATCTTACATGCACAACATCATCAGATAATGCAGTAGCTTCTGGATAAAAATGCATAGTAGTAGCATCGCCACTATTTTTCCATCCATCAACAGTTTGATTTGTTAGAGGCTTATGAAAACTTCCATCAGAGTTAGTGTCAAGAGTCCCGGATTTACTTGACATTGCTACAACAGTTTCAAAATCTCTGGAATTTCTTGCTTCCATATATTTATCAAGTGCTTTTAAGACTGATTTTTCTGATGAACTATGACCATCGGCAAAAGCAAAGCTTGTTGTTAGGATCATACTAACTATAAATAAATTCTTCATTCTTATCTCCTATTAAAATTACCAACATAGATAATACATTATTTTAAGAAGCCTATATCTTAAATTTGTGTATAGAAATTAAATAGAAAGATGATTTATGGGACTAGCCAACTAGATACAAGATCATCATCCCATGAATGAATTGCTCTTCTATGACCAGATCTTTTTAGATATAAAAATTCAAGAGAATCAAAAGAAAAAATTAAAACTGAAAAATTTTTATATCCATCTTCAGCATCATATTCTTTAATATCATATTCATTTGGATTTTCAATTAGTTTTGATGAGCCTCCCTTAACTGAATAACATTTCCTAGACCTATTAGTAGATGCTTCCCACGCTTTTTGAGAAATATCATTGTTTTGGTGAACATTAATCTTTCCATGTAATTTAATCTGTACTTTTATATTTGGATCATAACCAACAACAGTTGCAATGGATTTATTTGAAAATTGTTTAATTTTAGGCGCCCTATAATCAGTATGAAATCTCATAATTCTTTTGTTAATATCAAATTCTCTTAAAACCATAACTCTTGATGAAATTTTAGATCCATCAAATGAAGATACCACTAATGTATGGAATAGAGTCTTAGAATTATCGACAGCATCAGATAATATGCTATCTGCTACCTTAAGAGTTTCTTCTAAAGTTGAATAGCTATCTGGAATATCTAGTAACGATTTGTTTGTCATGATTTTATGTTCCAAGATGTACCTTCACTAGTATCTTTTATTTCAATACCTAGTTCATTTAGCTCATTTCGAATTTGATCAGCCATATCAAAATTTTTGTCTTTTTTAGCATTATTTCTTTTGGCAATTAGGGCCTCAATCTTTTGCCTTAACTCTTCTGATACTTGATTAAAAGATTTATCTTGAAAGATACCTAGAACCGATCCAATTAATAAAAGCTTTGACTTAACAGACTCTTTGTCTGAGGCATCTGAATTGTAATCTTTTGCAATTTTATTTAACTCTGCAATTAAGCCAGGGGTATTTAAGTCGTCTAATAACATTGATATATCCTCATTATTAGAGCTATCACTTTTAGCGATATTGATACTTTTTAAATCATCGAGAATTGCATACATTTTATTGAGTAGTTTTTTAGCTTGATGAATTATTTTTTCATTCCAATCAAGGCCTTGTCTGTAATGAGATGATAAAAGAGCTAACCTAATTACCTCTCCATGATGGTCTTGAATTAGGTCTCTTACGAGAATGATATTGCCAAGAGATTTAGACATCTTTTCACCATCTATTGTGACAAAACCATTATGCATCCAATATTTTGCATAAGAGTCTGGTTCATCTATATTTGCTGTTGAACAGCAGCTTTGAGCTATCTCATTTTCATGATGTGGAAATATAAGATCTCTGCCTCCTCCATGAATATCAAATGGCAATCCTAAAGTTTTTTCTGACATTGCAGAACATTCAGTATGCCAACCTGGCCTACCAAGACCCCATGGAGAATCCCAACCTGGTTGAGTATCGTCGCTAGGTTTCCATAAAACAAAGTCAGAGGGATCTTTTTTAAATGGGGCTATTTCAACTCTACTTCCTGCAATTTGCTCTTCTCTATTTCTGTTAGATAATTTTCCATACATAGAGTAAGCAGGAACGTGAAAAAGAACATGTCCATTTTTTTCATAGGCAAATTGTTTATTTATTAAATCCTTTATTAATTCAATCATTTCTGGGATATATTCGGTTGCTTTTGGCTGAATATCTGGTTGTAAAACATTTAGCATAAACATATCCTCGTTGTAAATTTGAGTGAATTTTTGGGTTATTTTAGATATTTCGGTATTTTGTTCTTTTGCAGCCTCTATAATCTTGTCATCAATATCTGTGATATTTGATACATATGTAACCTTTGGATAAATAACTCTTAAAGTCCGCACAAAGGTATCAAAAACAACAGCCATTCTTGCGTTACCAATGTGAGCAAAATTATACACAGTAGGTCCACATGCATATATTTTGATATGATTTTTATTAATGGGGATAAATACTTCTTTTTTGTTATTTAAAGTATTAAATATCTTTAAAGTATTCATTGAATTATTTTAAACTAATTATTTGCAATTCTCTCAAGGCATTTAACAAAGCAAGAAGTGGCAATCCTCTAACAGTATATGAAGAGCCTTTTACAGAAGAAAATAAATTACATCCTAAAGATTCGAATTTATAAGCCCCAGCAGCATTAATAGGATCTTCTATTTCAACATAATTTATGATTTCTTTTTCTGAAAGATCGTGCATTTCAAGCTCAACCGTTTCAGTATATTCCCACAAACACTTATTATCATGGAATATACAAACCCCACTGTTCTGATAGTGTTTTTTCCCAGATAGAAGTTTTAGATTTTCAATCGCTTTTTCTTTATTTCCAGGCTTATTAAAAATAGTATCATCCATAGTGCACATTTGATCTCCACCAATAACGATAGCTTCTTTATTTTGCTTGCTCACACTTTCAGCTTTTGCTTTTGCTAAATAAACCACTTGTTCACTATGAGGTATATTAGAAATTTTTTCTTTTAAAGAATCTTCATCAGCATCAGAGACAATAACGGTAAATTCTATTCCAGCCTCTTCGAGCATGAGCTTTCTACTCTCAGACCCAGATGCAAGAATAATTGGTTTTGAAGGCTTGATACTGGAATATTCCAGAGATCTAGTCATTTAATACTTTTTAGGCGAGTGAATAAGGCTAATAAATTCTTCTCTAGCTTTACTATCAGATCTGAAAGTTCCTAACATCCTTGATGTTATTGTACTTGATTCTGTCTTATGAACGCCTCTTGTGCTCATGCACTGATGATTGGCATCTATTACAACAGCAACACCTTTAGGTTGTAAAACTTTATCAATTGTATCTGCTATTTGTGCTGTCATGGTTTCTTGCGTCTGGAGTCTTTTACCAAATAAGTCAACCAATCTTGCCAATTTGCTGATTCCAACTACTCTCTTCTTAGGAATATACCCAATATGCGCGACTCCTACAATTGGGACCATATGATGTTCGCAATGTGATTCTACTCTAATATTTCTTACTATAACCGCATCGTCATAACCCTCTACCTCTTCAAAGGTTCTACTTAATATTTCTTCAGGATCTTCATTGTAACCAGAGAAGAATTCTGTATAAGCTTTTACAACTCTTTTTGGAGTATCGATTAGACCTTCTCTCTCAGGATCATCACCAGCCCATAGTATTAGTGTTCTAACTGCTTCAAGCGCTTCTTGCTCTAGTGAGCTCTCAGATATTTCTTTAGTAATAGTTTTTACAGCCTTTAAAGCATCTTGTTTTGATATTTTTTTACTCATTTGTATATTCCAATTGTATTAAAAATGGTTATTTTATAGTATTTTTTCAAAAATTAAACCAACCGGAAGTATCATATTCAATCCCAGTAGATACAAATCCCTGAACAGCAAAAAGGCAACCAGTTAAAACTAGTCCTAAAACTGACCCAATTACTCCAGGATTTGCAGAGTAGCCCATAATTGTTGTTGGTTTAAATATAAGTTCTTTAAAGTTAATATTTTCATCAGCCTGCATCAATAATGCTTTTGCAGCTTTAAGATCCTTCAACCTTAAATGATTAGTGTCTTTCTCTTGGAGTTCACTTAACTCTTCTTCAATTATAAATATTTCATTTCTTATAAAGTCCCGGTGTTTTTGGCTTAAGGATTGAAGTTTAATCGCTTTAAATATTGAATAAATACTTATTCCAGAAATGCATGTAATTATCGCAACTATTAGATATATACTTGAAATATGGTGTCTCATTTCAGTCCATATAATAAGGTTTAATATTGCCACACATATCAGAGAATAGAAGACAAGTATAGAGGTGTAACTTTCAATTCTATATAAGTAACTTTCGCCAAATGATCTTAAAACATTTCTAATATTCATCCATCCAAAAACATTAACTCTTTTTTGTAGATCTATAAATATCTTTCTTTCATCATTATGATTTTCAAATAACGATGAGATTTTAATACCTGGAAATTTTACTAATTTACCCAACTTTTGAGTTGTTTCGATTCTTCTATCAAAGTCGATAGCACATACAAGACCAAAGAAAAATAGTTGAAAACAAATTATAAAACCTGTTATGGACATAACTGTGATAAATGTTTCTGCAGGATTACTTCCAAAAACATTTACACCATAAAAATATTTTACAACCATCGGTGTAAAAATTATTAAGAACATTGTTAAGTAAAGAATAGGACGATATGGAGGGACAAAATTCTTTTTATATACTGATCTTATTATATTAAAAAGTAAAAATGCTGATGAAATCTCTTTTTTATTAGTTGCAGATGTTTTAGGTGTAAAAATTTTACTACCTTCTTTTTGAGATAATTCATCAGAAATTTTTTCATCTAATTCAATAGGTATGCCATGTAAACACATATCATTTTCATCCATAGCGGACGTCATTTCATTTTCAATTAGGCCAGGATATTGTTCTGGATTAGACCAGCCTCTCCCTATAAATTTTCTTTGAGTTTTGTCTGTACTCCATTCAGGTGCAGGATGACATAATTTTTCAAGTTCGTCTGGTCTAAAGAATCCATATTTTGCTGAAATAATTAATCTTCTTGTAAACAAACATAAGTACGCCAGTGTGATCTGAGAAGTATCTATATTTTTTAATAGATCAGTGTCACCAAAATGTGCCATTAGTAATGCAGCAGTAATCATCCAGGAACCTGGATAAATTATTAACCAAGAAATAATAATATTAAATAGTGGAGCGTGTTGAGTTGAAACCGTACATAGACCTCTATTTTGAGTAACATGCCATGCCCGTGATAATGAACCCTCTAAAAAAATAGCAGCAAGTGGAGAAAAGATTACTGGAGGTAGGTTCTCATATATAAAAGTTTTCCAAAAAGCTGCCCAAGAAAATTCAACAGGTGAATGAAACTCTTCTGATGGTTTGTCATATAGAGTGTTTCTCAGTTTTGCAGCTTGATATGTTGAATCCATTCTTGAAATTATTAACTCATTCTCCTCAAGAGATGCTTTCCGATCATATAAGACTGGTTTGATATTTTTTTTTGTCATTTTAGTTATAATTATTTTTAAATGATCTTAATACGAATATGTTAAAAGCTTTTATTCAACCAGTCACTCCTTTTCAACAAAATGCAATAATTTTATATTGTGATGAAACAAAAAAAAGTGTCATTGTTGATCCTGGTGGTGACATAGAAAAATTGCTTGATATTTCAAAAAAAAATAAATTAATACCTGAGAAAATTCTTCTCACACATGGGCATATTGACCATGCTGGAGGGGCAACTGAGTTATCTGAAATACTTAATATAAAAATCTATGGTCCACATAAAGCTGATAAATTCTTACTTAATGAGCTTCAAAAACAGGGTGAAATGTTTGGTCTGCCATCAAAAAACTGTAATCCTGATAAATGGCTTGATGAAGGTGATATTATTGAAATAGGTAATGAAATTTTAGAAATATATTTTTGCCCAGGACACACCCCGGGTCATATCATTTTTTTTAATAAAAAAAATAATTTAGCTTTAGTTGGTGATGTTTTATTTAATGGATCTATTGGAAGAACTGATTTACCTGGAGGTAATTTTGATGAGCTCATAAGCTCAGTGAAAAATAAATTGTGGCCACTTGGAAAGGACATAGACTTTATACCTGGTCATGGTCCAGTCTCGACATTTAGAGCAGAAAGGCTCTCTAATCCCTTTGTTTCAGATCAAGTTCTTGATTTAGGCTAGTTCCTATCATATCTTCCTGGAGCTAGAGCAGTTCCAATAAGTCTTAAAATTGATTGTGGAATATTTTTTAACATAAACACTAAAAACTTATAAGTTTTTGTAGGGACGCAAAGACTTTTTCCAGACAATGTTGCTTCTACAGCTTCTTTTGCAATTCTTTCTGCAGAAAAAACCATAAATTTAGGGACTCTATCCATTTCTTCTTGAACTCCACTTGCCGTATGAAAACCAGTGGTAGTAAATCCTGGACAAACTGCTGTTGATGTTATCCCTTTGTGCTTATAGTTTATGTTTATACTATCGCTAAATCTGTTCATAAAAGTTTTTATTGGTCCATAAAGAGGCTGAATTGCTGATGGAGCAGCAAAAGAAGCAACTGAAGATACTATCATTATTTTTCCACCGCCATTTTCAAGCATTCTTGGTAAAAATAATTTTGTAAGCATTATTACAGATGTTCCAAGGACTCTAATAAAGTCTTCTTCAATTTCTATGCTTGTTTCATGAAAAGATGTCTTTATTCCGTAGCCTGCATTATTTACTAGCAAATCTACTTGATAATTTTTTGATTCACAAAATTCAAAAATCTCATTTGGTGACTCATACTTGCTCAAGTCTTTTGAGATAAAATCAACATGAACATTATTTTGATCAGTAATTTCTTCAGCAAGAGATTCAAGCAACTCAGTTCTTCGAGCTGTTAAAATCAAGTTATAACCTCTACCAGCTAGATTTTTT
>MDSV01087118.1_pt1 | contig 11437 bp, 11 predicted proteins | sample 810851 | NCBI WGS metagenome assembly MDSV01 (sample SAMN05326640, study PRJNA326480) | marine metagenome | isolation source: seawater | place: Atlantic Ocean: North East | collected 2012 | reverse complement strand
GCAGTTTAGCGCCTGTGTAGCATAGCTGGTAGTGCATCGGATTTGTAATCCGAAGGTCGGGGGTTCGAGTCCCTCCGCAGGCTCCATACCAGAGTCGCATTCATGCGATAAGTCCGATAACCTCCGTGTTGAAGGACTCCACATGCGTCCGTTCCACCTCGCTTTTCCCGTTCATGATTTAGCGGAGACTGAATTGTTCTATGTCGATGTCTTAGGGTGCTCGATTGGGCGTCGTACGCAACGCTCGATTAATTTCAACTTTCATGGCCATCAAATCGTAGCCCATGTAGTCAAGACAATGCCCGACCTAACCGATAACGGGAGCGTGGATGGAAAGACTGTTCCCCCTTTCCACTTTGGATTGGTCATGGAATTCGGTCAATGGCATTCCTTTCGAGATGAATTGGTGCTGAAGGGTATTGAATTTCGCCTCAAACCTCACATCCGTTATCCTGGGAAAATTGGAGAGCAGGCGACCATGTTTCTTACTGACCCGTCTGGCAACGCTATCGAATTCAAGTCATTCAAAGATGATGAAAGATTGTTCGCCACCCTCGAGGGAGAGGAGTATACCGCCGGCGGAGGCGTCTTGCAAAGCGAATCCTCAAAGTGAAGAGTTCAGTCGGAAGGTCATGGTGGCCCAGCGTCTGGATGGCAAAGCTTGCGCTGCCGAAGTCGAGAAGGATCTCCTCTCACGAATTTCAGCCTGCATTCAAAACGGTGTCCAGCCTCATTTGGCCGTTGTCATTGTCGGGGATGACCCCGCAAGTCATGTCTATGTTAAATCCAAAGTCAAGGCTTGTGAACGCTTAGGAATTCGCAGCACGCATGTCGAATTACCCGCAACCTCTACTGAAGACGATGTTCGAAACATCATCGGTTCGCTCAATGAACAGGATGACCTTCACGGGATTCTTGTTCAATCGCCACTTCCTTCCCATATGGATGAAGAGGCGCTTACAGATTTGATTCACCCTATGAAAGATGTTGATGGTTTCCATCCTCAAAACCTTGGCCGATTGGTGCAGGGGAGAATGGACGGGATGCTTCCTTGCACTCCAAGTGGTGTCATGCGTATGTTATCATGGGCTGGGATTGAAACAGAAGGGAAGACTGCAGTTATCCTTGGCCGTTCCCGAATCGTCGGTATGCCCCAATCTCTCCTTTTGGGTTCAAAAGGAGTCGATTCTACCGTCACTGTTGCTCACTCACGAACCAAAGATACAGCCAAATTATGCGCAAATGCAGACATTATCATCGCTGCAGTTGGTCGTCCAGAAATGGTTACGGAAGAATGGGTCAAGGAAGGCGCTGTTGTGGTTGACGTTGGCATCAATCGTGTGGATGACAGTACTCGAGAACGTGGTTGGCGCCTTGCAGGAGATGTTCACCCTGATGTGGCAAAAAAGGCATCTTGGCTTTCACCAGTCCCCGGTGGAGTTGGTCCGATGACCATCGCTATGTTGATGGAAAATACCGTTCGAGCCGCTGAGCAATCAGTCGAATCTTGAAAAAACTCTTAGGTCGTTGACTTCTACCAAAGAATAACATGGACCCAAAAGCACCTCGAATTGCTACAGCGTCTCTGGTTTTGGGCGCTATTACGTGGATTCTAGCAGTTGTAAGTTTTACTCTCAACCTCGGACTTGAAGATGGCTATGGCAACGAAGAAGTTCTCCTCAGCGTCATAGGGGGTATTTTTTTCCTGATTTCTTTTTTAGCATCCCGGCCACGTGAAGAGATGCAAATGATTGAGACACTTTCTGTTGAAGAACAGTTTGCTGCAATCGAATCTCTTCCTACAAAATTCAGCCAGTCTGCAACTCAGACTGACCAATTTGGTTTTGAAACACCTCAAGTCTCTTCCAATTCTCAAGCAGTTATCGCATCGATTTTAGGACAAAGCCAGCAAACGGACGCAAACGAAATCAGTTCAGCGATGGCCGCACTTTCATCCGGTGAATCCGGCAAATTAGCTGCCGAATCCGCTCAGAATAATCCCGCACCTCACGCTCAAACAGCACAATTCCGTGAAGTTTTCAAAACCTCCACGACCACAGAGAAAGGTTTTGAAAGAATTAAAGTTGAAAATGTTCCATTACCGGGTCAGGGTGACGTTAAGGTAACTCCAGACCTACCCTGGCATCAACCAGAACATGAGTTTCAAACCTCTGGTGTCGATCACATTCCTTTGCCAAGTATGGTTGTAAAAACCTCTCAAGCCGGAGAGGAGGAAGTGACAGAAGAGGTCGTTCCCACCATGCCAAATCTTGATGATTTATTGAGCCAAGAATCTCCTAAAACCACTGAAATACCTTCAGCGCCGAGTCTTCCAAATCTTGATGATTTGTTTTGATTGAACTCCATAGTTCAATAGAGGTCGGGCTCTTGGGTTATCACATGTGGACTGAAAAGTTTGACCTTCACAGCCATTCCACAAACAGTGATGGTCAACATTCGGTTGATGAAGTTGCACGGATGATGGCAAATTCCAATGTCCGTTTTTGGTCACTCACTGACCACGATACAATATCAGGTTGGGAGGATGCGAAAAGAGCCGCTGAAGACGAAGGTATCGTCTTTATTCCCGGTGTTGAATTGACGTGTATGCCTGGGTTAGAGCCGAATGTGGATGTGATGGAAAAGCATCAACGTGAACGAGCCTCGGATTCATGGCATCTGTTAGCGTATTTTCCGGACATGATTTTTCAAAGTGAGCAACACTTGGATTTCAAACATTGGCTTGCCCCGCTCGGAGAAGGCAGAGTTCCCCGCATGGTTGCCATGGTTGAGCAATTAGGCGAACTTGGAATCTCTCTTGATTTGGATGCAGTTCTCGCTCGAGCTGGAGATTCAGTGGGACGCCCTCACTTGGCTGACGAGATGGTCAAACAAGGGTATGTTGAAACTCGCCAAGAAGCCTTCGATAAATGGATTGGTGACGGGAAACCTGTTCACATTACTCGCGTTAAGCCGAGTATCGCTGAAGCGTGCGAAGCTGTACATGCTGCAGGTGGAATCACCTCTCTTGCCCACCCGTTGTACTACTGTGTGGATACCGGGGATTTGATGAATTTTTGCCGTGATTCAGGTGTTGATGCGATTGAATGTTTTCATCGAAGTCATCTTGATTCATACCGATTACAATTGTGGTCTGCTGCCAAAGAAGCCTCACTTGGCACGACCTGCGGATCTGATTTTCACGGGATGAAGTATAATCAAAGTCCGGGGCGTATGGCTGTTCCAACCGCATCGTTGCCTCTTCAGTTGAAAGATGCACTCACTGCTCTTGACGCGTGAGTGAATCAAGAATCAGGGCAGCCTCAAACAAAATAATGACCGGCATAGCAACCAAAAACAGCGATAGCGGGTCTGGTGGTGAAAGTAATGCTCCGAGCAAAAAAGCGCTGAACCAAATGTGGCGGCGATACGAGCGTACAGTTGTTCTGCGCACGATTTTCATTCGAAGAATGAGGGTAGTGACTAACGGGGCTTGAAACCCGATGCCAGAAGCAACTGCTAGATTTGAGATAAACCCGGTATAACTCGTAAGCCTCCATTCAGTTGACAATCCTGCAGCCTGCGCATCGTTGGTCAAGTATTCGAGTAGCATTGGAATAAGCCAATTCCACGCATACGTAACTCCACTCATCAAAAGAAGAAATGCGAAGACGAAAGTCAAAATCAGTGTACTGTTCGGACGCGGAGATTGTACTTTGAGTTCCGCAAGACGTTGTCGAACTGCCAAGTTTTTACTGGCTCGCCAACCACCGTCTGCCACCAATACAATTACCATACATACCAAGCCAACTTGAGCAGCAAGTTGGACCTGCAGCAGAATGAACTCAACAGGACTGATGACGATGATATCGACATTCTCTGGTAATCGAGCAGGATCGATAAGCCAAGAGATGAATCGTTTTGTCAGTGGGAACGTCGCAATGAAACCGATACCAAATACCACTGCAAGCATCTTTATTCTCTTTCTTAAGTATGTTCGAAGTGAGGCAAGGATCTCACCACCGGGTGAATCAAACAACTCGTCAACAGCATTGACCAGCCTTTCTGCCTCTGCCATTGATGTGTGCAGAGGGCTGACCCTCATAACACACACTCATTGTCAATGTCACTCTTGCTCCCAGAGATGTGAAGGGGTTGAGTCGTAGAATCTTCGATTATACTTCTTCAATCGCCGTATGCGATTAAAAACAAAACCAGTCATCCATAAAGATGCTAATGAGAGGAATATTGCTTGCCCCATCAGGTCCTCGTGATAATCGTTTAAGATACGAACTTGAATCACATCACCGGAATCAGAATTACTCGGATTATGCATCATGATGTAGTGGTAAACTTTTGGTGACTCGATGACTAATGGAAGTGTCGATTCAGGTTCAACTGTGTAGACCTTCCCAAGACTTCGGGCAATACTCCAGTCTATGGAACCGTTTTCCATTATTGGAGGCGCAAGGTCCACCATGATGACAACCACTTCCATAGTTAGTGTATCATCAAGATTCGTGACATTTGAATTGACTTGCATGCCAGGGTCAAATTTCTGAATTATTTCGAAACGTGAATCCTCCGGTCCAAGTTGGAAAGAGACTCGTTCGTTCACTGTTTCAGTTTGAACTTGAACTGCCATGAGGATGGTCGTGAGCATGAGCAAGGTAACAATTCCTTCGACCAGCAAATGTTGGCGGATTTTTTTAGGCGTGAATCCCTTGAAGAAACTCCCATGATCATTCCTCAGTCGAGGTTGTAAGTGGTGAATGAATAACGCTCCTATTCCTCCAATAATCATCCCCAACGGGATGTCAATGAGCCAGTGTATTCCAAGATACAATATCGTGAATGTGAAAAGAATGGTATTGACAAGAATAAACATATGATAGCGATAGTGACGCCATTCTTTCAGAGTGATACCTTTTTCTTTTACATGTAAGTAATTGAGGAGGAGTATTCCAAACGGAATAGCAACGTGGAGAGAAGGAACGGCATTGTCTAAAGGATCGTGAGTCGCATAAAATACACTATACCATCCTTCGTGATAGAGAAGAGATTCCATCCCAGGAATCCAAGAAGATGTGACTTCAACATTAAAAAACAGATAATAAGGAACTGCAAGTGCATAAATGAGTAAATAATTCAAGGTGACTTTATCCGTCATATCTCTATCACCTGTGTAGGCGAAATACACCGTTGTTACGTAAATTAAAAACAGGTAAATGAACAAGTAATGGAAATTGAGGAACGCTGTCAGCGTATCGTTGAGGAAAAATTGTTGAATATGAAAAGTAAGTTCTCCTTCAATCGCATACACCGCTTCAGTCCAGTGTCCAGTTTGGGCTTTGATTGGCTCATTCAATTTATCAGTGAGTGCCTTCCATCGAATAATGACGAGATATCCCATAGCGTGAAGGTAAAATCGTTGGTCATGAATCACTTGCAACCATTTCTTGTAAGGAGTTCTCATTGAGGTGTCATGGAGAGTAAAAATCCAGCAGATAAACGGAGTGAGAAGTAAGATGAGCCCCATCATGATTTGATACGGGTCCATAATTACGGGGAATAGATAAGCCATATAAGCCAGTATGATTCCTTTTGAACAGAAACCATCCTTTCCAAATGACAGGCCTTAGAAGGGAACGCTCCATAGGGTGGCTTAGTGAGGTCAATGTGGCAACAGCCTCCCGAGAACACACTTGAAAGTCTCCGTCATGCCATCCAGCATAATGACGGGATTGAGTTTGATGTGCGTCTTACTCAAGACCAAGAGTTAGTTATCCACCACGATGTTAAAATTTCAGTTCCTAAAGCCAAACAACCGCATTCCTTTGCATGGACCGAGAACCATACTCTTGATGAATTAACATCACAAGGTTTCGTCTCATTTCGTTCATTACTTGAGGATAATCAGCTTCGTTCAGAATGGGTGGATAACGGAAAGATGGGTTGTATCGAATTCAAGAGGCCTCACCCTCGTGCACTGTATGGGGGCGGATTTTTTGGTAAGAAACAACACATATCGCATGTTTCTATGATGATGGAAAAGACAGAAACGATTCTTCACGAGTTTGAAGTACCTTCAGAAAATACGGTATTTTACTCGTTTCATACTGGTATGAAATCATCTATTGAGTCTTCCCAAATTCAACGACCTTGGGCAGAATTGGTTCCCTACGTACCTCCTTTTGGCAATTATTATACCAAAAGAGTGAGGTCTGGAACCCAGTTTTTCTTTACATCACTTGCTCGTCTTATTGAATCTCACCGGCGTTCTGGTGCATCGATGTCTCCTTGTGCAATTGAGTATTTTTTGCCTCCTAAAAGCTTGATTCCGCTGGGCTTTTCTGGTGGTTTATACGGAGCCAAAGCAGCAAGATTGAGCGCTCAGCAACGTGGTTTCCCAATCTATGTGTGGCCAACTTCTCTTCATGTTGAACATGATTTGCTTTGTGCAGGCCTAACCGGACTTACGGATTGTTCGGACCCCAATATGACTTGGCTTCCATCTGGTCATGCACGCTGGACTCAACCAGGAACTCGTCCTTTAGATGCGATACAACAACAGAAACTTGACAACGCCACTCAGGAAAATCATCTTGATATTTTGCGCGAACTCAAGTCTGAAACTTGTCCATGGGCGGAATGCGATGATGAACGTAGAACCGATTTAGTCAACATGTGGAGGAAAAGATGGCAATGGGAAAATCCAACAACTCAAATTCTTGAACAGGCAGGTGGTTCATCTCCTCCGTGGGAATCAATACGATTGATTGGTCATCGAGGTTCAGGTAAAACCTCTCGGCCAGTCTTCAAATGAAGTCATTCTACGTGGCGAAGATTTTGACCTTCAGCGATGTATTTTGGCCTGTAAATTGGAAGGCCTTTCCCGTCACGGAATACGCTTCTTTCATCAACGATTTGTGCTCCAATTCCGGATACTCGAGCCCATCCAAAGAACGTAGTGTAGTAGGTTGGATCTGTCAAGCCAGCATGATGTAAAAGCGCACCACTGGCGATATCGACATTGGCATTTGGATTACTGATTTTCGGGTTTTCAGCCAATACCCGAGGTGCAACTTCACGAAGAGTTGTAATAATCTTGAAATTTTCGTCCTCGGGGCAAATTTGAGAACCCAATTCAAATTGAACAGTAGCACGGGGATCTTCTGAGCGAAGAACTGCATGGCCAAATCCAAAGATTGGACGGTTCGCTGCGAGTTCTGCTCGAACGAATGCTTCAACTTCGGCAGGGTCACTGGTGCCCACTTTCAAGACAAATTCCAAACAAGATTGATTTGCTCGCCCATGCAGTGGTCCAGATAGTGCATTCATTGCACCAGCCATAGCGGAATAGACCGTAGCCTTACTCGATGCAATCGCCTTGCCAGTAAAAGTCGAAAGATTTCCACCCCCGTGGTCCATGTGGAGGACGAGATAAGTGGAAATGATTCTCTTCATTTTTTCAGAATCTGCATTCGGCAAATCAAGGCATTGAATAAAGCGTTCAACCATAGAAAGAGAAGTGTCATCGCTTGGGATATTTTCTTCACGGCCTTCTCGGATTCTAAAGATGAGTCCCATCAATCGAGGCATTCGAGCGATAAGATTGAGAGCATCTTCTTTCCAATTATTGGTCGTCTCCATCATTCCAAGAGTGTGGATTCCAACGCTCAGCCAATCCATTGGATGGCCTGATTTAGGGAGGTTTTTGAGCACAGATTCGAGGTCACCAGGAACAGCAGCACGATTTGATAGGTCTTGGCGAATTGCCGCTGATTGCTCTTCATCCGGTAATTCTTTGTTAAACAAGAGGTATACGATATCCTCAGGGTCAAATGCTGCGAGTTCTGCAATTGGGTAGCCGCAGTAGTGAACGCCTTCAGAGGGTGTGACAAACGAAGTGCGACACGTGCCTACAGGAATTCCTCGTAGACCTGTGTTGAGGTGCTTTTCAGTCACCTCCAAAAGCACCTCGTTCTTGGTCATAGAATCTCCGCCGATTTCACCCACATACATCTTTCGTATAAAGGCGGCTCTTCTAAAATCAATATTTTCGAATCCGTTTCATTGTTTTGGGTGAATGATTCTAATTTCGATTCCACGCTGGCCATGAACGGAATCCTCTGGTAGATTCACGGTCGGCAAAGACGTGGATGCGAATGGTCTCACCATCGATGACAATAGCATCTTGTGCAGTTAGCCCGGGGCATTCCTCTTTGACTTTCTTCCAAGCACGTTCAGTCGCTAGATTTTCTCCCCACCATGGAAATGCTGCACATTGTTGTGGTCGTACTGAATATATTGAGCATTGCTTGTTCTCATCAAGATAAATGCAAACATCATCAACTGGCCGACTCTTCAAAACATAACGCCCATCAAGTGTTTGTCGACAATCTCGTTCCAGCCAGTCTTCGACGTTCATCTCATGGCTTTGAGAAATTCTCTCAGCATCACGCGGTGAAAGGTAGACAATTCCTCCTGGTTCATCACAGCATCTTCCACAACCTTCTTGGCAGGAAAATTCAACACCTTTCATCCACCAAGGGCCTCTCATTCTTCCTCACCTGAGACGAGTGTGGTAATTTGTTTCATCCGAGCGAGGCGTATCAGTCTCGTGTCTTCTTGGTCATCGAGCAGATCCAGCATATCCACGCTTTTCGCATCAATATTCCATTCACCTTCTGGGTCGTGACTTTCCAATGCTTCGTTATTCAGATTTGATTTGCGCCGCCCTACTTTACGTCGAGATTTCTTTGAGAGTTCATCAGGTTCCATATCTGGCCAGGGCTCTCGTTCTGGGTCAAATTCGGTTAGACTCCGCTCCATTGAGCGTAGTTCATCGGCAATTGAAATCAATTCATCCATTGATGCATCAGGGGTGCGCTCAGACAAATTCACTAACTTATTCTCAATGTTTGCAAGTTGCATTGAACTTTCTCGAAGTTCATTTTCAAAGGCATTGATTTGAGAATCAAAAGCTTCGTCTAATTCGGTTAGCACATCAGCAGCAAGCCCGTAATCACGTTGCTCAATTTTTCCTTTTCTAGCGATAAGGTGTTCTTCTCTTTCGTGTAAAGCGAGGACTGAAGGTGCGGCAGGAGCCGTATCCTCCAGTGCAAATTTGAGGTGAGCAGCATGCCGTGCATCTGCTTGTTTTCTCATCGAATCGATGTCAAAATCAGGAGGCTGATATGCATCATCTCCAATCTCTGGAAGCTCAGAATACAAATCGATTCCTCCATGAACAGTATCACTGTAAACAGTGTCAACAGCAGTTGAAATGAGACGGGAAGCAATATCCTCGACCTTTTCTTGAACGCTCGGTGCAACTTCTGTAGTGTCCAATGATTGATTCGAAAGAAGTGAATACACATCTTGGCCATCAACAATCTCTTGTCCTGAGTCAACGGCGAGAGCGACTAGATCGAAGTTTGCCTTTGTCGCTCGCCATCCAATATTGTCTTGCAAGACAATGCCTTTGAGTTGAGCATCGTCAAAGATGTAACCCTTCTTCTGAGCCAAATTTCGAGCATAGAGAATCATACTCGCGGCTTTTGGACTCCCGATTTTTACTGCTGCTGCATGACGCGTCAATTCCCATAATCGAGACGTTGGCCACGTATCAGGTTCGGATTGTGAAGAAAGCAAAACGTGAACTCCCAAGTTCAAAGCATAATCGAGCATCGTTCCGATTTCATGAGCGAGGTCTGCATTATCTGCACATTCGTGAATGTCATCAATGGCCAACAATCGAGCGTTTACCAGTGTATCTTGCCAACCGTTTGGCAACTGCTCCATTCCAGAAAAATCAGTTGCAGAGAGTAAGTAAACACCGCCTTCCTGGCGGCGTAAAATGGCTTGAGATATGGCGTGAAGAAGATGGGAGCGTCCGGTTTCAGATGGTCCGATAAAGAGCATTGGGTTGAGTTGTCCCCCAGGTGAATCAACGATTGCTTCAGCGGCTTGTGTTGCGCGAATATTTTCTTCGGTCGTAAACCATTGTTTGAAACTCATTCGAATATCTGAGCGCAATCGTGTAGGCCACTGTCCCTCGACGGGAATTACAACATCATGATGGAAAGGTGATGAATTATCCACGGGTGCTATTTCTTCAGGCAATGCGTGACTGACCCGTCCCCTTTGTTCGTCAAGGATACGTTCCCATATTGGTCGTCCATCCTCTTCAAGTCCCAAAAATCCAATTTCCTCTTCTTCGACTACCTCTTCGATCTGGTCGTAGGTTCGCTGCCGTAGGGAGCGTATTCTTCGAGCAGCTATGTCCGAGAGTGAATCGCCAGTGGAACGCAGATCAATGGCAGGAGACCTGCGTTTGCTTTCTTTGCCCAATACATTATCAGCAACTAAATCAAAAGTTGGCCGTTGTGCTACACCTGTTCTTTGCAGGAGAGTGCTACCCCGTTGGTCTTTGACATCATTCCCAAGTATTCTGTTCATCTTCGATTTGGAACGAGATTTTTCTTCATTTTTTGGAGGTTTCGATACCCGGTCAATACCTGATTCAGATTGATTAAGCCGTTGTTTCGCTAATTCTAGAGCGAGGGCTAATTTTTCTCGCCGAACACTCATGATTTCTCCTCCTCTAACTCTTTTCTAAGTCGTTCACGGTCTTCGATTTCCCAAATGCTAAGTTTGTTTTCAATGGAAGACTCCGATTGCTTTCGAGAAGCAGACTCACGATTGACTGGTTTGGATTTTGCTGATTTTCCAGCACCGGGTCGGGCACTCAGGGGTGTGAGCTTTGTTTCAGTATTGACCGGCCTTCGGCTTTTGACCGATTCAATCGAGCCTCTTTGTGTTGAAGAAATCCGTACCTCGACATCTTGAATGTCTTTGAAAACGATTGTAGAATTCTTCAGTGATGAATCACTCTGAGGAGAATATTGGGCACGTACGCTTTCCAACGCCTGGTCTTGACGGTCTGCATAGGCCTCAAGTGAATTTGCAAAAGAACTCCTTTGGGTCGAGCGCACACTCTGAATTTCACTCAACTCCTTGGCATCAACAGCATGGACCGCCGCTGCTTGTATCGCACGTTGATTACGAGCGGTTTTTTGCGGACTGGAGTTTTTCTTTCTTCGGCGAACGCGTTGAGCCGGCCGAGGACCGCTGGTTTTGTTTGATTCATCATGTAACTTTTCAGGATGTGTTACAACAGTTTTGCTAACTATGACAGGAGGCGAATTATCCTCTGCATCCAGATGTGTAGGTTTTCCTTCATCCTCTTGCATTTCTGCAGGTGGGTGCACGGGGGCTTGTTCGACGGTTTCAGTTACACTGGGCACTGCTTGAGTTTCGTTTTCGATTTCGGATGTGACGTGTACAGTTGAGGTTGGTTGTTCCGGATGGCTCCATTCTCGAGCAACTGTTTCAAGCGTTTCTGTTGCAGCGATGATGGCCTCGGAATCTG
>MDSV01229539.1_pt1 | contig 11439 bp, 10 predicted proteins | sample 810851 | NCBI WGS metagenome assembly MDSV01 (sample SAMN05326640, study PRJNA326480) | marine metagenome | isolation source: seawater | place: Atlantic Ocean: North East | collected 2012 | reverse complement strand
TTAAAGGTACTGGTAATAGTGAAATGGTCCTAGATAGAAAACTTAGTCAAAAAAGAACCTACCCAGCTTTTGATATTGGTAAGTCAGGAACAAGAAAAGAAGAATTGTTACTCGACAAAGGTGAGCTTGGAAAAATTTTTATTTTAAGAAAAATACTTGCCCCAATGGGAAGCACAGAAGCTATGGAATTCTTGTTAGATAAAATGAAAAACACCAAAACTAATAACGATTTCTTTCAAAGCATGGGAACAAAATAGCTCATATTTAAGTTTCAACTAATTTTATATTTCTTATTTACTTAATCTGTTCTTGGGTTTAATTCCCAAAAAATGAAACTTTCAAAAGATACAATCTTTGCGCTAGCTACGCAAAGAGGCAAATCAGGTATAGCTGTTTTTAGAGTTTCAGGTAGCAGCTCTCATAGATTAATAAAATCAATATCTTCTAAAAAAAGGTTTAAAACAAACTTTGCATCACTAAACAACATAATGGACGGAAAAAGCATTGTAGATCAAACGCTAACAACTTTCTTTAAATCACCAAAAAGCTATACAGGAGAAGATATGGTAGAAATATCTTGTCATGGAAGTGTTTCTGTAATTAACAAGATAAACAAAACTCTTTTAAAAAAACAAATTAGACTTGCTGAACCTGGAGAGTTTACCAAAAGAGCATTAATGAATGATAAGCTTAGTGTTTTAGAAGCTGAAACAATTAATGACTTAGTAAATGCGGAAACAGAAAACCAAAGAAAGATAGCCATTGGTAATTTAAGTGGAAATTTAGACAAATTTGTTAATGAGACTTCAAGTAAATTAAAGAAACTTTTAGCAGACATAGAAGCAATCATTGATTTTGCAGATGAAGATCTGCCCAGGGAAATATACAAAAGTATCAAAGAACAAAATAAGAACATTAACACAAAAATTGAAAGTATTATACGAAAATCATTTTTATCAAGAAAAATTTATGATGGTTTTAGAATTACTATAATTGGTAAGCCTAATACAGGTAAATCTTCTTTTATAAATTACATTAATAACAAAGATGTATCTATTGTAACAAATATTCCTGGAACAACCACAGATTTAGTAAGTTCAACTTTAGATATTAAAGGTGATAAATATACGTTTATTGATACTGCTGGAATAAGAAAATATAATAATTTAATTGAAAAAATTGGAATAGAAAGATCATTGGAAAGCGCTGAAAAATCTGATTTAAATATTGTTTTTCTTAAAAACAATGAAAAAGAAAACTACAATAAAATTAAATCTAAGATATTTGTTAAATCAAAGTATGATATCAATAAAAAGAAAACTAAAGGAGCTCAAAGTATTTCATCTACTTCTGGTTATGGTATCAAAAATCTTATTGAAACCATTTCAAGAAAATTGAAGAAAAAACCAATTGTTGGTCCAGTCTTTTCACGTGAAAGGCATATAGAAAATCTTAGCAAGTCCCTTACATTGCTTAAAAACCTAGATTTGAAAGAAATAGATATTGCTGCAGAAAATGTTAGAAGAGCAATTATGTATATTGATGGAATTAATCAAAAATTTGATATTGAGAAAATTTTAGATATAATATTTAGTGATTTTTGCATTGGTAAGTAATTTCACGTGAAAAGAAATATGGACAATAAATTTGATGTAATTGTAATTGGTGGAGGACATGCAGGCGTGGAAGCCGCATGTTCATCTGCAAGAACTGGTTCAATAACGGCTCTAATCACCCATAAAAAAGAAAAAATTGGAGAAATGTCATGTAACCCCGCTATTGGAGGTCTTGGAAAAGGGCATTTGGTTAAGGAAATTGATGCCTTAGATGGAATAATGGCCAAAGCAACAGACAGATCTTGTATACAATTTAGAATGTTAAACTCAAGCAGGGGCGCCGCTGTAAGGGGCCCTAGAGCTCAAACAGATAGGTTTTTGTACAAAAATGCTATAAATGAGATTGTCAAAGAGCAAAAAAACCTTCAAATTATTGAAGGTTCAGTAGAAGACTTAATTATTTCGAAAAACCAAGTAATGGGTGTGGTTTTAAGTGATAATAAAAAAATATCTTGTAAATCTGTTGTTTTAACTACTGGTACTTTTTTACAAGGGTTAATAAGAATAGGCTCTGAGAAACAAGAGGCCGGAAGAGTTGGAGATAAACCCTCAATAAAGCTTGCAAAAAAGCTTAAAGAGCTAAAGTTTTCAATAGGCAGATTAAAGACAGGAACACCTCCAAGATTACTTAAAAAAACCATAAATTTCAATGACTTAAGCGAACAATACCCAGATAAAAAGCCCGTTCCATTTTCTTTTGTCAACAGAGATATCCACATTCCTCAAATATCTTGTTTTATTACCCATACTAATAAGCACACCCATGAAATAATTGCTCAGAACCTCAACCTATCACCAATGTATTCAGGTGCGATAAAATCAATGGGGGCTAGATATTGTCCTTCTATTGAAGATAAGGTCCATAAATTTAAAAGTAAATTATCGCATCAAATATTTCTTGAGCCAGAGGGATTAGATAGTGACTTAATATATCCAAATGGTATTTCCTCTTCGCTACCAACTGAAATTCAAGAGAAATTTGTTAAGACTATTAAGGGCTTAGAAAATGTTATAATTACACAACCCGCCTATGCCATTGAATATGACTTTGTTGATCCACAAGAATTATTTCATACACTTGAAACGAAAAAAATAAAAAATTTATTTTTAGCAGGACAGATAAATGGAACTACTGGATACGAAGAAGCAGCTGCACAAGGTGTAATGGCTGGGATAAATGCATCACTTAAAACAACATCAAATAAAGAGTTTATAATACCTAGGTCCTCAGGATATATAGGCGTTTTGATAGATGATTTAGTTACAAAAGGAACTAAAGAGCCGTATAGAATGTTTACTTCGAGGTCTGAATACAGACTATTACTTCGTGCAGACAATGCTGATTTAAGACTAACCCCTCTTGGAATTGACGTAGGTTGTGTCGGCACTGATAGACAAAGACAATTTGAAAATAAATCTACAAGGATAAAAAAGGGGTTTGATTTTGTAAAAAGCTATAAATTTTCGCCAGATGCTCTTCTTAAAAAAGGAATAAAAATAAATAAAGATGGAAAGAAAAGAAATATTATAGACCTTTTATCGTTCTCAAACATTACAACCTCTAGACTAAAAACAATTCTGCCTGAATTAAACAATTTAGAAGATGATGTAATAGAACAAATAGAAATTGAAGCTAAGTATGCAGGTTATCTTAATAGACAGAGAATGGACATAAAAGATTTTGAAAAAGAAGAAAATTTAACAATTCCGAAATCAACCAACTACAAATTAGTCGGAAGCCTATCTAATGAGATAGTAGAAAAATTATCAAAAATTAGACCACCAACTCTAGGAGCGGCCTCAAGAATTTCAGGGGTAACACCAGCGGCCACCATAGCGCTGCTTAGATATATAAAAAAAAATAAAAATAACAAAGCAGCATAGTTTGGATAAAAAATCTATAATAAAAAAATATAATCTTAGTAGAAAGCAAATTGATCTAATTGATAGTTACATAAAAAAGTTGAAAAAAAGCAATCAAATTCACAATTTAGTGGGGCCATCAACAATTAATAATGCTTGGGATAGGCATGTTAATGACTCATTACAATTATCTGAATTTATTTTGAAAAAGAATACATCTATAATAGACCTTGGTACCGGCGCGGGTTTGCCAGGAGTAATCTTACATATTTTTGGTTATAGAGATATATTATTGATCGATTCTAAAATGAAAAAAATAAACTTTATTAAGGAATTCGCTGACGAACAGAATTTTGAAATTAAAACAATTTGTACCAGAGTTGAGAAAATCAAAAATCAAAAATTTGATATCATTGTTTGTAGAGCTTTTGCACCACTAATAAAATTATTAGATTATTCACGTTTTTTAACTAAAAAAAATACATCACTGCTTTTTCTTAAAGGTAGAAGTGTTATGAAAGAAATTGATGATGCAAAAAAATCTTTTAGTTTTAAATACCATCTCTATTCAAGTAATAGTGTGGGTGATGGCTTTGTGTTAAAAATTAATAAATACACAAAACTGTGAAAAAAATAATTTCTATTTCAAATCAAAAAGGAGGGGTTGGCAAAACCACAACCACAATAAATCTAGCAACCTCACTAGCTGCTGTAAAAAAAAATGTTCTAATTGTTGACGCTGACCCACAGGGTAATGCAAGTACAGGACTAGGACTATCCTATAATGAAAGAAGACCAACGATTTATGAAATGATTCATGAGAAAAAACTTTTAGCAGAAGGCGTTAAAGAAACATTAATTCCTGGACTTAAAATAATCAGTGCAAACACTGATCTGGCTGCAGCTGAGGTAGAGCTTACAAATTTTGAAAATAGAGAATTTGTTTTTAAGTCAATTTTTGCTGAAATTAATGATTTTGATTTTATTTTTGTAGACTGCCCACCAGCACTTGGTTTGTTAACCATTAATTCACTAGTAGCATCCAATACAACACTTATTCCCCTTCAATCTGAGTTTTTCGCTCTCGAGGGGCTTTCGGCGTTAATGCAAACGATCAAATTAATTCAAGTAAATTTCAATAAAAAATTAACAATTGAAGGAATATTATTAACAATGTTAGATAAAAGAAATTCATTAAGCTCATTAATAGAAAAGGATGTAAGGCAACACTTTGGCAATCAAGTATACAAAACAACTATTCCAAGAAATGTTAAGATGTCTGAAGCCTCAAGCCATGGTAAACCAGCACTAGTATACGATACACAAGCCGCAGGTTCTTTAGCTTATATTGAGCTTGCAAAAGAAGTAATTTTAAATCAAAATAATGACTATGAATAAAGAAAATAAACTAGGAATGGGCCTTGGCGCACTTTTATCAACATCAAATAATCAAAATGAAACCAATAATGGTATACAAAAGATTAATATATCTCAGGTTGTGCCCAATCCTTTACAACCAAGAAAAAATTTCAAAGATGAAGAGTTAAAAGAACTATCCTCTTCAATTAAAAATCAGGGTTTAATTCAACCCATCATTGTTAAGCCAATACATGATAATCAGTTTCAAATTATTGCTGGTGAAAGAAGATGGAGAGCATGTCAATTAAATGGAATGCATGAAGTAGACTGTGTTATAAAAGATTTTGATGATATAAATGTTTTAGAAGCAGCTTTAATTGAAAATATCCAAAGAGAGGATCTAAATGTTATTGAGGAGGCAAATGCGTATAAAGGATTGATTGATATCAAGGGAATTAACAACGAAAAACTTGCTAAATCAATAGGTAAAAGCCCAAGTCATGTGTCTAATATTTTACGCCTTTTAGAGCTTGATACAAAAATACAACAATTGGTAATAAGTGGTGATTTGTCTATGGGCCATGCAAGAGCACTTATTGGAGTTCCTGATGCTATTAATAAAGCAAATGAAATAATTGAAAAAAAACTTAGCGTTAGACAGGTAGAAAAAATAACCTCTGAGTTTAAAAAAAACAAACCAAAAAAAATATCTAAAGACCCAAATATTATTGATCTTGAGAAGGAACTGTCTGATAAAATAGGCCTTAAAACCTCTATTCAGTTTAATGAGAACGGATCATCTGGATCCCTTACGTTGTATTATTCAGATTTAAATCAACTAGATGATTTAATGAAAAGGCTCAAGAAACAGTAATTTTTTTTATACTTAGAATGAATCGTAGTCCAGAAACTAGAGATAAATCACTTTCTTTCCTAAGTACTTTTTCAGTACTGGATAACAATTCCAATAACAATTTTTTCTTTTTAAAATTATATTTTTTATAAATATCGACCAGATAATTTTTTTCTTTAAACAAATACACTGGAATTTTCTTATTATACTCACTTAAGTTGTTAGATTCTATTATTAGCTGGCAATAAAACTTACAATAAAAATAAAGCTCATTTGCATCAGAAGTACTCATAATTTTTTCCTTATAAATATTAACTATTTCAGAATTATTCTTTAGTAGATGAAAAAAAACACTACCCTTATCCGTATAATTAATTGTTAATAGTTTTCTGACATTAGAAAAAGTAACCTCTTTTTGCTCTATTGCAAAAATTTTATTTAAGCTATCTTCTAGAAAAGCATATCTATTATCAAGTTTTTCAATTAGAAACCAATAAAGATCTTTCTCAATACTCAAGTTAGAACGTTTTATGAATTCATTTAAAATTTTTATTTTTGAGTTTTTATCTAACTCATAACAGTCAATTAAATAACAGTCTTTTTCTTTAATAAATAAACTTTTTACCCTCTTTATTTTTGGAGTATTCTCTTGAATAAATAGAAATATACCATTTGTTTTTCGAAAATTATCTAAAACATCAACCCCGACCCCCTTGCAATTTTTAATTAAAACAATTTTTTTATCTCCAAATAATCCAGAATTTTCGACATAATCATCAGCAGTATCAATATTCAACAGTGATGCTTGCTCATTTTTCTTATAATTTTCTATAATCAGGATTTTTATTTTTTCAATAAGACTTAACTCATTACCACTAACAAAATAGAATTTTTTATTAAACTGAAAACCTTTATTAAGAATTAAACTAAGTGAATCAACCTTCATTTACAATTATATATATCAACTTCTGACAACAGAGAAATATAACGATTTAAACTCTCTACAATTGCAAGCTCATATTTCTTTTCTAAAGATGCATCTGTTCCATAATCATATCCAGAAGATTTTGGGATAATTGAGAAAGAAGATAATATTTCTTTTTCATAAGTTGTACAGTTTTTTATATTTGATACTAGGCTGTAAAAAAACCTTAGTTCATATCTAAGATTAGATGTAGCTTGGTTAGTTTCTACTGACCTTTTTGTTTTCTTTTCTTCAATGTTTATAGATAAATTAAAATTCTCTATTTTATTATTTCCAAACACCATAGGTAAATATGAGTTCATAAAAACTAATTCAATTCCTGTGGTTCTTACTTTTGTTTTTTCAAATAAGGGATTTATTAAATTATCTGAATCATCATGAATAAATTCAAAGCTATTGCAGGATGTTATTATAAATAAAAAAAAAATAATTAATAAATTTTTCATGAAATTACCAAATTAACGATTTTTCCAGGAACATAAATTTCTCTTTTGATTTGTTTCCCTAAGAGGTTTTTTTTAATTTTATTCTCACTTTTTACTATTTCCAAAACCTCCTCTTTTCTTAGTTCGTTATCGACTTCAATCACTTCTTTAGTTTTTCCGTTTATTTGTATGGCTATTTTTAGTTTATCTTTTTGTTTCACCTCTTCATCAGGCCACTTTTCGTTTATACACAATTTTTCCTTTTCAAAATTGGACCATATTTCTTCACTTATATGTGGAACAAACGGCTGTAAAATTATTGATAGCCTTTTTAACGACCATTCAAAATTTTCAACAGATAATCTTTTATTAGATATGGCTTCATTTAGAATATTAACAAATTCATAAATTTTAGCCACTGATTTGTTAAATTGAAATGCTTCAATATATTCTGAAGTCTGATTAATTAATATTTTTAGATCATTAATTGTATCTTTATCATCTGATTGATTTGATTTATAATTTTTAAACTTATTGATAAACTCATGTACTTTGTTTATGAATTTGAATGATGCTGTAGTACCAGTATCTGTCCATTGCAAATCCCTTTCTGGAGGACTATCTGATAACATAAACCATCTAGCTGTATCAGCCCCATATGAATTAATAATATCATTGGGATCAACAACATTTTTTTTTGATTTACTCATTTTTTCTATCTTCCCTACCTCAATTCTAATATTATTTTTATCCTTTAGTTTGTCTTCATATTTTATTACATCTTTAGGCTCTATCCATTCACCATTTTCAGTTTTATATGTTACGTGTGTAACCATACCTTGCGTGAAAAGTCCCTTAAAGGGCTCATCTAAATTAAAATATCCAAGATCTCTTAGGGCTTTGGTAAAAAATCTTGAATATAACAGATGTAGAATTGCGTGTTCTATTCCACCAATATATTGATCAACAGGCAACCAATAATCAATATCTTTCTTATCAAAAGGTTTGTCTAGTCTTGCATTACAATAACGAAAAAAATACCAAGACGACTCAAAAAAGGTATCAAAAGTATCAGTTTCTCTAAAAGCCTTCATTCCTGTTTTTGAGCAAACTATTTCTTTCCAGTCAGAAATATTATTTAAGGCCGAAGAGGATTCACTAAAATTTTTAATATCTGGTAACTTAATAGGAAGATCAGCATCTTCAACTGCTAATACTTCCCCATCTTCTCTGTAAATTATAGGAATTGGGCATCCCCAAAAACGCTGTCTTGATATACCCCAATCTCTTAACTTAAAATTAACTTTTTTTCTTCCAAGTTGATTATTTTCTAATTTGTCAATTACTTTACTCTGTGCCTCATCTTTTTTTAATCCATTGATAAAGTTAGAATTAATCATTATCCCATCATCTGTATAAGCTTCATTGTGGATAACAAAATTTTCTTCTTTTATACCAACTGGTTTAACAACAGGAATAACATCAATATTATATTCCTTTGCAAAGTCTAAATCCCGCTGATCGTGAGCAGGACAGCCAAAAATAGCACCAAGCCCATATTCGTTTAAAACAAAATTAGCTATATAAACTGGTAATTTTTTACCCTTTATAAAAGGATGGTCTACTAATAAAGTTGTATCAAACCCTTTCTTGTTTTTTTCTGGGTTTAAATTTTTACAATCTTTAATAAAACTTTGAAGATTTTTATTTTTTTTCGAAATTTCCTTTGTTAACCTATGTTCAATCGAAAGTGCCAGAAACGTTGCTCCAAAAATTGTATCTGGTCTTGTTGTAAACACAGTTATTTTAATGTTTTTTTCTGAAACTTTAAAATCAATTTCTGCGCCAACAGATTTACCTATCCAGTTTGATTGCATAGTTTTTACTTTATTTGGCCAATTTTCAAGATTATCTAAATCTTTTAAAAGCTCATCAGAATATTTACTAATTTTTAAAAACCATTGAGAAAGCTTTTTCTTTTCAACAATTGCACCAGACCTCCAGCCTCTGCCATCTATTACCTGTTCGTTTGCAAGGACAGTTTTGTCAACAGGGTCCCAATTTACTTCTGCCTCTTTTTTATATGCCAGCCCTGCTTTAAACATATCAATAAAGAACTTTTGCTCGTGTTTATAATATTCTGGATGACATGTGGCTATCTCCCTTTCCCAATCCAATGATAATCCCATCTGTAACAATTGGCTTTTCATTGTTTTAATGTTTTGATACGTCCAATTTTCTGGATGCTTTTTTTCTACCAAGGCTGCATTCTCTGCAGGAAGACCAAAAGCGTCCCAGCCCATTGGATGAAGCACATTAAACCCTTTCATTCTTTTATATCTTGCAACAACATCCCCTAATGTATAATTGCGCACATGCCCCATATGAATTTTACCTGATGGATAAGGAAACATTTCTAAAACATAATATTTTTTTTTAGCACTATCTTTTTTCGTCTGAAAAATTTTTTTATCAGACCAAATATTTTGCCACTTCTTTTCAATTACTTTATGATTGTATCTAGATGACACTTTTTTAACTTGATTGTATTCTTAATTTTTTTGCTTTATTTAATATAGCGTTTTCAATTTTTATATTATTATTTTCATCTATATTAGTATTAACCCATATTTGATCTTTGAATTTTTGACAAAACGAAGTAACTTTTAAGTTTTCAGCATTAAGGGTTTTTCCAGAAATAAAAATATTCAACTTGCATCTTTCAAACTGATTATTAGACGTTGAATACCAATCAGTAATAATAGTTCCCCCAATAGGATCAGCAGAGGTTAGAGGCATGAAATTGATTGTATCTAAAGCCCCTTTCCAAAGAAAAACATTTATAGGCATAGTGCTTACAGAAATTGAAGAATCTTGACTATTTTCATCATTACCTAGAACGCCACCAAGAGATAATCCTCCCTTACCTAAAAATCCACCACCGGTTTGAAGCCTTGTTTCTGCATCCCTCATTGCAAGATCCATATCTATAGCAGAATTAAATTTAGTACCTGATCTTTCAATAATTTGATTTCTGGTTTGTGCTTTAGACCACAATTCTTCCATTTCCTCTTCAGTTCTGTTGCTGTTACATGAGGTTAAAAAAATTGCTAGAGCTAAAAAAATTACCTTAATCAAAAACATGTAAATCTAATTATTGTATTGAGGACTAAATGTAAAACATAAAAAAAAACGGCACTAGTTAAAGTGCCGTTTTCAAAGATATAAAATCTTTAATTAAAATGACATGTTCGCACCGATGTACCATGCAGATCCATCAGTTGAAGAAGCACCTTCATCACTTGCTTCTACTGTAGTGTAACCAAGAATTGCAGTTACACCAGCAGCTACAGCGTAAGATACACTAGCTGAAGTAACATCTTTTGAATCATCAGATCCAGAGATTGAACCAATAGTGTTATCTTTTGAGTCACCTGATGCAACACCAACATTAAATGTTAGGTCACCAGAAACATACTTAACACCAGCTTTTACAACATCAGCAGAGTATTCAAAAGCAGATGCAGCACCAGAACCAACTACGTTACCATCAGCAAAACCAACAGCAACTGTTAAGTCGCCAGTTACAGCACTTAAACCAACGTGCATACCACCAGTATCATTTGATGGAGCAGTACTAGTTTTTGATCCATCTACTTCAGACCAACCAGCACCTACTGTTACAGAGCTGTCACCAAGATCAGTTACATAAGTAGCACCAACCGCAACGTGACCATCTATAGCGTAAGTAGTAGCAGCAGCAGCACCACCATCTGTTGAAGCTGAGAAAGACATTTTTAGACCATCAGCTAAGAAATCAGCAGCAGTGTGATACTCAACACCTTGTACAGATGAACCAGTCATAAAGTCCAGACCAGTTGGAGCAGAGTTAGTAGTAGCAGTAGTAACACTTTCTGCACCAGCTGAACCAGGAATTGATACAGCATGTGATCCAGATGCGTTACCAGCATTTAATACATCAAGTTTTGAACCGTCAGTAAATGCTAAAGAGAAACCTGCATCCATGTCAGCAGATCCAACACTTGAGCTTGCAGATGATTCGTTTACAATTGAAAAGCTACTTGAGATAGTCATGCCACCATCAGTAGTTTCGGATAATGCAACACTAAAGTTGTTATCATTAATTTGGGCATTAGTGTCTGTTCCACCTGTTGGTGAATTAAACATAAGACCAGTTTGGTGGTTACCACTCATAGTAGCTGTTACAGCTTCAGCAAGTGAAGCAGCACCAAGCGTAGAAACTAGAGCAGTTCCCATTAATAGTTCTTTTTTCATAATTACTCCTTTTGAGTTAATGAATATTCATTAAATACAAGA